>OJDK01000003.1_pt1 | contig 244652 bp, 226 predicted proteins | sample 1592791 | NCBI WGS metagenome assembly OJDK01 (sample SAMN05416878, study PRJEB24817) | seawater metagenome | isolation source: Sea water | place: Canada:Atlantic | collected 2013-11
AATGTTACGGAATCGGGTCATTCGGCTTGACAAATGGGGCGGGTTTAGTGAGGGCAAGATAAAAGGCGGGAGGCCTCCCTTGGGGCCATCCCTTTGTCTGCACATCATTTTTGGGGGGCCTTCGGCTTTGAAAGGGAGGCCCCCGAGATTTCGATAAGGCGCGGCGCTATGGGCGGTATCGGGAGGCCCCCGTCAAATGGAACCACTCGCAAACCGCCCGTAACCTTCTAATGGCCACTCGCGGGCCAGAGAACCGATTTGAAGTGCGGCTGGGGCGTATGCGGTCGCCTTCGGGCCATGAGCGCGTCACAGGATTTTTGAAAAAAGTGTCCCGGCGCGGCGGGCGCAGCCGCGTGCGGTCAGGACGGACGCAGCGCCGCACAAGCGCTGCGAGTTTCCAGCGCCGGGTCATGGTGAAAGTCAGCATTGTACGCATGGAGGGACGCGGAATAGGCGCGCAGCGTCAGCACCTCAAGTATATCCAGCGCGATAGTGCCGCGCCCGGCGATGAGCGCGGCGGGCTCTATGACCGCGATGGACGCGAGGTTGACGTCAAAGCGTTTGAAATAGGCGGCAAGGATGACCGTCACCAGTTTCGGATTATCGTCTCGCCGGAGGACAGTACGCATATGTCAGACCTGTCAGGCTTTACGCGCGACCTCATGTCAGAAATGGAAAAGGATCTCGGCACAAAGCTCGAATGGGTGGCCGCCGATCATTATGATACTGGGCAGCCTCACACACATATTGTTGTTCGCGGAAAACGCGACGATGGAACCGATTTAGTGATGCCGAAAGACTATGTCTCGCGCGGCATTCGGATGCGCGCGCAGGAACTTGTCGAGATTGAGCTTGGGCCTGTGCCGGAAATTGAAGGGCATGAGCGATTTGCACGCATGGTGCGCCAGCACAGATTGACCGCCCTTGATCGCCAGATGATGCGCGGTGCAAGCGACGGCATGATCGATGTGTCTGTGCCAGCGCGACGGGGCCAGTTTTGGCGGCGGCAATTGGAACGGGCTAGATTGAAATATCTTGAAGGGATGGGGCTCGCAGACGGCCTTGGAAAAGGGCGATGGCAACTGTCGAGCGGCGCGCCTGAAACACTGAAGCGGATGGGCGAGCGAGGTGACATTATCAAAACCATGCACCGGGCAATGGCTAATCGCGGTGAGCGGCGCATTGATGCCAGCAGTTTCTATGACCCAAGCGCTGAAACGGCCAAGCCTGTCACGGGAAGAATTCTGATGACAGGCGTTGGGGACGATGTCGCTGACCGGGGTTATGTTGTTCTGGACACGCTTGAAGGTAAAACAGCCTATGTGGATATTGGGTCAACAGCTCGATTAGAAACTCTAGCTAAGCATCAAATCGTCACCGTTACTCCGCCCGGCCAAGAGCCGCGCACCTCGGACATTACCATTGCCCGCATCGCTAATGGTAATAGCGGGCGCTATGCCCCCAGCTTGCATATGGCGGATGATCCGTCTGCCCGGCCTGAATTTGTAGAGGCGCATGTGCGGCGGCTGGAAGCGCTACGGCGCGCTGGGCACGCCACACGCCACAAAGATGGAAGCTGGAGCATTCCGCCGGATTATCTCGCCCGAGCGGGGGCTTATGAAAGAAGCGCCGCTCTGTCTCGCCCCGTACAAATTGAAAGCCGATCCTCGCTTATACTGAGGGAAATGAAATCTGCCATTGGCGCAACGTGGCTGGATGAGCAATTGATGGACGATAGCGGTGCGGGGCGAACCGCCGGGTTTGGGGCCGATGTGGAAACCGCCAAAGTAGCGCGTCGCCAGTTTCTGGTGCAGCAAGGTGTTCTTGGTGATGTTAGCGCCGAGATTACGCAGACAACTTTAGATGATCTAACGAATAAAGACTTGAGTGAAGCGGGCAGGTCACTGCACGAGAGATATGGAAAGTCATATTCCCTTGCGCCTACCTCTGGACAGCTACGCGGAACCTATCGTGGAGCGATAGAACGTCCGAGCGGAAAATTTGCCATTATCGAGCGGTCGAAAGACTTTACGCTCGTGCCCTGGCGCGAGGTGTTGGAACGGGCGCATGGTAAATCCGTCAGCGGACTTATTCGGGGAAAATCGATCTCTTGGCGGATTGGAAAAAGCCTCGGCATCTCATAACCGACTATAGGTAGGATTACTCAGATGGTGGGGACGAACGGAATAAATCAGTTTGAGACATCAAGCGGCTCTTAGGGACTTCACCCTTTGCGTAAGCCGCTGAGATTTCAGCTTCGCGCTCAATCATCCACTGCGGGTGAGGTTTCTCAACATTCAATATTTCCAGCGACCCGTTGAGCCATGGGTCGCCAGCCTCTGTCCATTCATTCAACTGCCCTGTATATGAGAGCAATCGGGTGAATAAAATATCGCCCGGTGATCTGTTCGATAAATATTCATCAAAAAGTGAATCGACGTGTTTTAAGAATTCGACATAGATAGATTGATCCGGCTCTTCCATTTCGATTTTTGCAACAGGCACATCCGGCAAATACTTGAAAATGGGCGGAAGCCCTTCGCGATAGTTCCACCATATAGCTGGAAGCTGTAACTCCTCTCCTTGGGTGACGGGGTGAAGATGGAGCTGGGATACCGACAAATCGACGATTTCCTCAAATTCCGTGTGCAGCCAGATATGGTGATCTGCGTCCCAAAAGCCTGTCCATCCAACAAATTTTCCTGATGGATCAACCTTTGTGAAGCAAACAGCACCCGCATAAAGCTGTGCGGCAATACCCAGTTTCATCAACACGCGCTGTATAGCCCCGGCAGTTTGAAGACACTTCATAGGATAATCGTTTGGATAATGCGAACGGGCGGCCTCATCAACGAGTTGCATAACGAGATGTTGGACAAAGGGCGCTGTTCGGCGTTGGGTTCGCCATTCAGCGATTTGTTCGTCTATTTCGTTCTTTGGAATCATAATGCGAGTTTGCCTGACAAATGCGATATGTCGAGGCTGATCATCAAATACGGTTCTGAAACAAAAATGGCCTTACTCAAATTTTCTAGATCGTTCAGCTTACTCACAATTTTCACTCGCAACCCTGAATTTCCCACTCATCTTGGTAAGCCGAAAGCTCTACACTTACCCGCAACATGCTGTGGACATCACCAACTCTCGCAAATAACCTCGAAAGCGCTGATTTAACCCAAATTTCCACTCTGTTTCCTCACTGGACGATTTAGAGCCCATCGGCGCAGCATAGCCTCATAGTCAGTATGAGGTTCTTTTACAGTGTCACCGCAATCCATTCTTCTCGGACAAATCGTGGTCGTTTTTACAACGATCATATTTGGTGTTTGGTTTGCAACGCAGTGGACCGCTGCGCAGTTTTCCTACGACGCCTATCTTGGACCAGCTTGGTTCACACTTGGTGAGACGCCGATCTATTATCCGTGGCGTCTCTTTGAGTGGTGGTATGCGTTTGACGCTTACGCGCCGCAGGTTTTTGCCAAGGGTGGCCAGATCGCGGCGGGCTCCGGGTTTCTCGGATGCGCGTTTGCTGTCGCCGGATCAGTCTGGCGCGGTCGCCAAGCCAAACGTCTCACCACTTATGGTTCATCGCGGTGGTCCAATACGCGCGATTTGAAACGCGCAGGGCTTTTCAATGCACGCGGCGTATTCTTGGGCCGTACTGACGAACATTATTTGCGCCATGACGGCCCAGAGCATGTGATGGCCTTTGCGCCAACACGCTCAGGCAAAGGGGTCGGTCTTGTCGTGCCTACTTTGCTAAGCTGGACAGACTCCGCTGTCATCCATGACATAAAAGGCGAAAACTGGGAGATCACCTCCGGCTGGCGTTCAACATTCTCTCACTGCTTGCTGTTCGATCCCACCAATCCCGCAAGCGCAAAATATAATCCGCTGCTCGAAGTGCGCAAAGGCCGCAATGAAGTGCGCGATGTCCAGAACATCGCCGACATCCTCGTTGACCCCGAAGGCGCACTAGAACGCCGCAATCATTGGGAGAAGACCGGCCACGCTTTGCTCGTTGGCGCTATTCTCCACGTCCTTTACGCTGAAAAAGAAAAGACACTCGCAAGTGTCGCAAGCTTTCTGTCTGACCCAAGCCGCTCATTTGAGCGCACGCTTTGGGTCATGATGTCCACCAATCACCTCGGCCCTGATACTGGGTCTGGCGATAAGGCCCGATGCCATCCCGTCGTCGCGCAAGCAGCGCGTGAACTCTTGAACAAATCTGAAAATGAGCGCTCAGGCGTGCTTTCGACGGCGATGAGTTTTCTGGGCCTGTATCGTGATCCCACAGTGGCCGAGGTGACCTCTTCCTGTGACTGGCGCATTGCCGATTTGATTGAAGGCAACAAACCCGTCTCGCTCTATCTGGTCGTACCGCCATCTGATATTTCTCGAACCAAACCGCTGGTGCGGCTTATCCTCAATCAGATCGGTCGACGCTTGACGGAGAAACTGGACAGTGAGCCAGGCGACCCATCGCGCCGTCAGGTTTTATTGATGCTGGATGAGTTTCCGGCGCTTGGCCGCCTCGATTTCTTTGAAAGCGCCTTAGCTTTCATGGCTGGCTACGGGTTGCGGGCCTTCCTGATCGCGCAATCGCTCAATCAGATTGAGAAAGCTTACGGGCCCAACAACTCTATTCTCGACAATTGCCATGTGCGCGTCGCTTTTGCGACCAATGATGAACGCACAGCCAAACGGATTTCCGACGCGCTGGGATCGACAACCGAAATGCGGTCGATGCGCAACTATGCGGGCCACCGGCTCGCCCCATGGCTTGCCCATGTTATGGTTTCGCGTCAGGAAACGGCACGTCAGCTGCTGACGCCGGGCGAGGTTATGCAGCTCCCGCAGGATGAAGAGATCATCCTTATTTCTGGCGTCTCACCTATTCGGGCGAAGAAGCTGCGCTATTTTCAAGATGGCAACTTTTCGGGCCGGGTCTCTCCCCCTCCGGCTCTCCCTGACCCCAATCATCCCTATGGCGATACCCCTCCCAAGCGCCCGGATGATTGGGGTCAATCTACCCGCGCAGTTGATGACCGTCTGGCTCAGCCTTGGTTTGATCAAGTCAGCGGCGTTGATGATGGCGGGAAAGACAGACGCCCAGAGCTGGGCCGCGACGCTGACAGCAAGGCTGATCGCTCTTCTGAGGAAGTTGAGAAAAGCGTGGAAGGCGAGGATGTCTCGGCTGAAGCGAAGCGTGCTGCTGATCTGGCCAAGACCACATCACTGGCGCGGCGCACTTATGGCGTCGAGCAAGCCGCCCCTAAACGCGATTTGTTGGATTTTTGATATGCCCAGCAAACGTCCCCGCATAAGACCCTATTTGGATGAGGACATTTATGTCTTGCTGCGCGCCGCCGCTGAACGCCCAGGCTGCACCGAATCCAGCATCGTCAACGATGCCTTGTCCGCCCATTTCAAAGGCGAGCACGCGCAATCTTTTATGAATGCGCTGCTGCGGCGTCTCGACCAAATGACCCGCATTTTGGAAACCTCAAAGCGCGATCATATCGTTCACGCCGAAGCGTTTGGTCTTTTCATGCGTTATTTTCTGACAGTCATTCCGCCCGTTGGGCCGAAAGATAAAGAAGCGGCGCAAGCTGAAGGCCATTCGCGGTTTGAGACATATCTGGAAAGCCTGCGCACCATACTGGCAGATGGCGACCCCATCCTCATGAGCGCGATGGATGACGTCCGCTTTGATGAAAGCGCGTTTTTCTCAGCGGATGAATTGAAGCTCTTGCATGAAGCCCGTCCTGAAAAGGAGCCGGCCCATGCCTGATCGCTCGACTGAAACACTCTTGCGCACCGAAACCATGCTCAAAACGGCTATGGGACAGACTGTCGCCTCTGCACTCGCTGATCCAACCGTCATTGAAATTATGCTGAACCCGGACGGTCAGCTTTGGATTGAGCGGCACGGCCAGGGCCGGATAAACTCAGGTGAAACGATGAAGCCGTCAGAGGCCGAGCGGGTTATCCGTCTTGTTGGCTCGCATATCGGGCAAGATGTGACGCGGGCCTTTCCCATCGTCAGCGCAGAACTCCCGGGTGGCGGCGAGCGGTTTGAAGGCGTGCTGGCCCCCGTAGCGATGGCGCCGAGCTTTACCATCCGAAAACCTGCCGCCGTCGTCTTCACACTCAAAGACTATGTCGGCTCTGGCATTATGACATCCGTGCAGGCGCAAATCCTACGCGAATGTATCATTACCCGCAAAAGCCTATTGATTGTGGGCGGCACAGGCTCGGGCAAGACGACGCTCGCCAATGCGCTGCTGCATGAAGTCGCCAAGACCGGCGACCGCGTCGTCATTCTGGAAGATACGCGTGAACTGCAATGCGACGCGCCGGATAAGATTGCCCTGCGCACACAGGCTGGCTCTGTTTCCATGGCTGATCTAGTGCGCTCGACGCTTCGGCTCCGCCCTGACCGCATTATAGTCGGCGAAGTGCGCGGCGGCGAAGCGCTGGATTTACTAAAAGCTTGGAACACAGGCCATCCGGGCGGCATCGCGACGGTGCATGCCAATTCAGCCAAGGACGGCCTCAATCGGCTAGAACAGCTTATTTCTGAGAAATCAGCCCGCGTGCCGCGCTCGCTGATCGCTATGGCCGTCGATGTCGTTATCGGCATTACCAATACTGACGGGCAGCGCACCGTCACCGACATCCTCTCTGTCATCTCGCCGGATGGCCCCGATGGATACCGCTGCGAGCCGCTGCGCCCGCAATCTCTGAAACTTGTCACTAAAGAAGGAGGTCTCTCATGATCTTGAATAAACAAACAGGCCGTGCATTGGGCATCGCTATACTCGTCCTTGCCATTGCAGGGCCTGCCCATGCCGCTGGCTCAGGCATGCCGTGGGAGGGGCCACTCGACTCTATCCTGCAATCTATTGAAGGACCTGTGGCCAAAATCATCGGCACGCTGGCGATCATCATTACCGGCCTGACACTGGCCTTTGGCGATACGGGCGGCGGCTTTCGCAAGTTGATGCAGATCGTCTTCGGGCTTTCTATCGCGTTCACCGCGACCAGCTTCTTCCTGTCCTTCTTCAGCTTTGGCGGCGGAGCAACCTTCTAATGGTGGAAGGCTTCTCCATACCCGTTCACCGCTCGCTGACCGAGCCGATCCTGATGGGCGGCGCGCCGCGCGGCGCGGCCATCCTCAACGGCACGATCGCAGCGGCCTTGGGACTTGGCCTGCAAATCTGGCTGCTCGGCATTGCCTATTGGGCAATCGCCCACGGCATCTGCGTCTTTGCCGCCAAGCGTGACCCGAAATTCCTCGAAGTGCTGACTCGGCACATTCGCCACAAGGGGTATCTGGCATGATCAATCTCTCTGAATTTCGTATCCGCCCCAATTGTCTGGCTGACTATCTTCCTTGGGCCTGTCTTGTTGCGCCCGGTGTCGTGCTCAATAAGGACGGCAGCTATCAGCGCACTGCGCAATTCCGAGGGCCTGATCTGGATAGTACGACCGAAGAAGGCCTCGTCGCCGTCTGCGCGCGGATCAATAATGCGCTCAAGCGATTTGGTTCCGGTTGGGGGCTCTATTTTGAAGCCTCGCGCTTGCCTGCGAAGAGCTACCCGCAGAGTAATTGGCGGGATCAGGTCGCGTGGCTGGTTGATACCGAGCGATATGGACATTTCGCTGAGACCGGTGATCTCTATGAGAGCGCCTATTATCTAACCTTCGGTTTCCTGCCGCCTGCTGACCGGGTGGGGAAGTTTGAAGATGTCCTGATTGAGACGCCGCAAGATATTGAAGAGCTTGCAGGCCGCGATCATCTGGCGCGCTTTATTGCAGAGACGGACAAGGCGCTCGACCTCTTCGCTAATGTTTTGCCATCGGCGAGGTTCCTCACTGATGATGAAACGCTGACCTATCTGCAGAGCTGCGTGTCGCCGAAACGCCATTCAGTCAAAGCGCCGGAGACTCCCGCCTATCTGGACGCCGTCTTGGGCGGTGCAGATTTGATTGGCGGGCTGGAGCCTGTGCTTGGCGGTGAGCATTTGCGCATCATTTCGGTGCAGGGGTTTCCCAGCGCCACAGAGCCGGGCCTGCTGGATGAACTGAATGGTCTCGGCTTTTCCTATCGCTGGATGACGCGCTTTCTGCCCATGGGCAAAACCGAGGCGACCAAAGTGCTGGGCCGCTATCGCCGCCAATGGTTTTCCAAACGCAAGTCAATCATGGCGGTGCTAAAAGAAGTCATGACGAATGAAGCGTCAGCCTTGGTTGATACCGACGCTGACAATCAGGCTGCCGACGCCGACGCCGCTCTACAAGCGCTTGGTCAGGACTATGTCGGTTTTGGATATGCGACGACCGCTATTTGCGTCCATCACGAAGACCCCAACATAGCCGATGAAATGATGCGCGCGGTTGAGCGCGTCGTAAACGGGCGCGGTTTCGTCACCATCCGCGAAACGGTCAATGCTGTGGATGCCTGGCTAGGCACAATTCCGGGGCTTGCTTATGCCAATGTGCGTCAGCCTATCGTCCATACGCTAAACCTTGCCCATATGATGCCGCTCTCGGCCGTTTGGGCTGGGCCCGAGCGCAATGCGCATTTGGACGGACCGCCACTTCTTTACGCCACAACCGGTTCGCTCACGCCGTTCCGGCTTGTCACTCATCAGGGCGATGTTGGTCATACGCTTGTCGTGGGTCCAACAGGCGCAGGCAAGTCCGTGCTGCTGTCACTCTTGGCGCTCCAGTTTCGTCGCTATGAGAATGCGCAGGTCTTTATCTTTGATAAGGGCGAAAGCGCAAAGGCAGCGACCTGGGGGATGCAAGGTGAACACTACGCGCTAGGCGGTGATGGTGCGCTCTGTTTTCAGCCTCTGGCCCGCATTGATGAAGACAGCTCTCGCGCTTGGGCACAGGACTGGATTATCGGATTGCTGACCCATGAAGGCGTGGACGCTACGCCCGAAGTTAAAGAAACAGTCTGGACAGCGCTGACATCGCTCGCATCTGCTCCCGTCAAAGAGCGCACAATGACAGGTCTCGTCGCGCTCCTGCAATCGTCCAATCTGCGTCAGGCGCTTTTGCCTTTCACATTGGAAGGCGCGCATGGCGCGGCACTGGACGCTGACCTTGAGACTCTTGGAGAGGCTGACTGGCAGTGTTTTGAGATGGAAGAGTTGATGCACGCCAAGTCGCTGGTGCTGCCCGTCCTCACATATCTGTTTCATCGCCTGGAAGAACGATTTGATGGGCGGCCCACATTGCTTATTCTGGATGAGGCGTGGGTCTTCCTCGATGATCCGCTCTTTGCCGAACGCATACGGGAATGGTTGAAAGTCCTGCGCAAGCGCAATGTGTCGGTGATCTTTGCGACCCAGTCTCTGTCAGACATTGCCAACAGCTCAATTGCGCCCGCCATTATTGAAAGCTGCGGCTCGCGTATCTTCCTACCCAATGAACGGGCACTGGAACCGCAGCAAGCGGAGACCTATGCGCAGTTTGGGCTTAATGCCCGCCAGACACAGATCATCGCGCAGGCGACGCCCAAGCGGGATTACTATTTCCAGTCTCGTGCGGGCAATCGTTTGTTCGATCTCTCCCTTGGTCCGGTTGCGCTTAGCTTTTGCGGCGTGTCCTCCAAAGATGAACTCAAAGCCATGGGCGGGCTCTATGCTCGCATGGGCAGTGACAGCTTCGCACAAGCCTGGCTATCCGCGCGCGGTCTGCATTGGGCCGCCGATCTTATCACCCCCGACATTTTGGAAACTGAAGGAGACGCCTTATGCGCCGCTCAATAATCGCTGCCATTCTCATGGCCACAACACCGCTAACTCTTGCCCCGCCAGCGCATGCCATATTCGGAGTCGGCGACATCGTGATTGACCCGACCAATCTGGCGCAAAATATTCTGACGGCGGCGCGCTCATTGGAGCAGATCAACAATCAAATTCAGCAACTTCGTAACGAAGCGGCGATGCTTCAGAATCAAGCCGAAGATCTCTTATCGCTCGACATCAATATCAGCGTGGAGCTTGGCCGCATCATGGATGAAATCACCCAACTGACTGAGGATGCGAATGCGATCTCATATCGCGTGGAAGAGACTGAGCGGGTGTTCCAGACGCATTACCCTGAAGAATATGAAGACTGGTCATCTACAGAAATGGCGGAAGCCGCTGTCTGGCAATGGGAGACCTCACGCGCCGCCTATCAGGACACGCTCGTCATGCAGTCGCGCATCGTTCAGGCCGTGAAAGTCGATACCGATATTCTGGACGATCTTGTCGACGCCAGCCAGTCCGCGACGGGCAACCTCGCAGTTCAACAAGCAGGCAATCAACTCGCCGCGCTTGGCATCAAGCAGGACATGCAGCTCCAGCAGTTGATGGCAACGCAATACCGCGCCGAAGCACTCGAACGAGCCCGCCGCCTGCAAATTGAGCAGGAAAGCAAAACCCGCCAATCTCGTTTTATGTCAGGCGCGTCAACCGCCTATACGCGGCGCTAGGCGGAGCGGGTTCATGGATGATCTCGGCGTCATAGACCAGTTTGTTGCGACCTTCAGCAGCTATATCGATAGCGGCTTTGGCCTGCTTGGGCCTGATGTGGCCTATCTCACCACATTTCTGGTGACGATAGATATCGTGCTGGCGGGCCTGTTTTGGGCCATGGGGCCGGATAACAATATCATCGCCAGTTTTGTGAAAAAGGTACTCTATATTGGTGTCTTCGCCCTGATCTTGAACCAATTCAGCTTTCTGGTGGATGTCATCTTTAACAGTTTTGCGGGGCTCGGCCTGACCGCCTCTGGTGCAAGCATGACGGCAGATGATCTCATGCGCCCGGGCTTTGTGGCCGCAACGGGCTTTAATGCGGGCTATCCACTTCTCGACGCGATCAGCGAACTAACCGGGCCGATTGGCTTCTTCACGAATATTGTCCTGATTGCTGTCTTCTTCCTCGCATGGCTGATCACGTTGTTCGCGTTCTTCTTTCTGGCGATCCAGCTTTTTGTCACAATCATTGAGTTTAAGCTCACCACGCTCGCAGGCTTTGTCCTCGTGCCATTTGCACTATGGAACAAAACCTCATTCTTGGCGGAGCGGGTGCTCGGAAATGTGATCGCCTCGGGCATCAAACTTATGGTGCTGGCTATCATTGTTGGCATTGGTTCCACGCTCTTTGCGTCTGTCACGGCAGGCTTTTCAGGCGATGTCGGCCTTGAAGATGCGGGCGCGGTTATTCTCGCAAGTCTCGCACTCTTTGCTCTTGGCATCTTTGGCCCCGGCATTGCGACCGGGCTGGTCTCCGGTGCTCCTCAACTCGGTGCAGGCGCTGCCATTGGTGCCGGCGCCGCCGTTGGCGCGGGCGCGATGGCCGCAGGCGCGGTTGCCACAGGCGGCGCGTCTGCTGTTGCAGGTGGAGCCATGGCCGCCGCTAAATCCGGCGCGGCGATCTCCGGCGGCACGCGCATGGCTTTCTCTATGGGTAAAGCCGCTTCCGGAGCAAGTGGGCTGAAAGGCACAGCCGCAGGTGTGAGCGCTGTGGCGCAGGCCGGGGCTGGCTCTGTCGTGAACAGCGCCAAGACCGTCGCCAGCAAAGTCACGGCGCCCATCAAGCAAAGCTATCAAGGCGGCGGGCGCGGCGCAGTCACAGCAACCGGCGGAACGATTAAGGGCGGCGCAAGCGCAGCCAATGATGCGGGCGGGACGGCGTCCGCTCCGAACTCAGAACCCAAATGGGCCCAGCAAGCCCGGCGCGGCCAGCGTCAGCGCGATGCAAGCATGGCCACCATGCACGCCGTACGCGGCGGCGATGGCGGCGGCGCAGGTGGGGGCCCGCAACTCAAACAGGATGAGGATTAGACTATGCTCTGGAAACGCAGCCGCAACGCTTACGGCACAACCCCCATGGCGGAAACGCCCTATCAACGCGCTTCCCAGGTTTGGGATGACCGTATCGGTTCAGCGCGTGTGCAGGCCAAGAATTGGCGACTGACGGCGCTGACGGCCCTTGGGCTCTGCGCCGCGCTTTCCGCAGCCTATGTCTGGCGCTCCACGCAAAGCATGGTCACGCCCTATGTAATTGAGCTCGATAGTTCCGGCGAGGTGCGCACCGTTAGTGCCACCGTCGCGAATTATGAGCCGACCGATGCGCAGATTGCTTATCAACTCGCAGGGTTCATCAAGGATGTCCGCTCGGTGTCAATTGACCCAATTGTCGTGCGTGAGAATTGGCTGAACGCCTATCACTATACGACTGACAAGGCGTCACTGACGCTGAATGATTATGCCAGGACAAATGATCCGTTTTCCGATGTCGGCAAGCGGTCTGTTTCAGTCGATATAGCGAGCATTGTGCGCAGCTCGGATGATAGTTTCGATGTCCGTTGGCGCGAGACGACATTTCTGTCCGGCGTGCAGCAGACCCAGCAGACTTACACCGCTGTTCTCTCAATTGTAATCGACCCGCCTAGGGACGAGGCCACGCTGCATCGCAATCCGCTCGGCATCTATGTCCACGGCATCAATTGGTCACGCGACCTGATTTCCACACAGTCCAACACAGGAGTCTCAAAATGATTATCCGTCCACCTATACCCCTCGCTCTGCTTTGTTTGTCCATGACCATGCTGGGCGGCTGCTCCACCTTACAAACCATGTTCGACAAACCCGTCCCGGATTTCACGCTGGATGAGGCCGACTATATGGAAGCTGTCTATCTGCCCGATGAACTGACGGTGGAGGAGATCGGTGCAGATACGCCAATGATTTATGAACGCATCATGCCTGTGGCCATGGCGGGCCAACTCAAGCCAATTATCAACGAGTCCATCGCAGAAATTCAAACCCTCAAGCCTCATGAGGCGATTGATCAGGCCAATGCGGCCTCTGCCATCGAGCCGGAAGCGGGCGGTTTCGTAAACGCTATACAGATCTATCCCTATACAATCGGCGCGCTCTATCAGGTTTATACGGCGCCCGAACAGGTCACTGATATTGCGCTCCAACCCGGCGAAGAGCTGATGTCGGTCTCGGCAGGTGATACAGTGCGCTGGGTGCTCGGCGATACTGTCTCCGGCTCCGGCGATAGCGAGCAGGTGCATATTTTGGTTAAGCCAATCTCGCACGGACTGACCACAAATCTCATTATCACAACATCCAAGCGCACTTACCATGTCGAGATGAAGTCCTTCCGCGAGACTTATATGGCGGCGGTATCCTGGCGCTATCCGCACGAAGAGCTGATGCTCCGTAAGTCCAGTAAAAGTGCATCGCGTACACGAACGCGCCAGCCTATAGAACGCGGACTACAAATTGAACGGCTGAATTTTCGCTATGAGATTGATGGGGATGAGCCCCATTGGCGACCCCTGCGCGCTTTTGATGACGGCAAGAAGGTCTTCATCCAGTTTCCAGCTCGGCTGGATCAGGGCGAAGCGCCGCCGCTCTTTGTCGTCGGACGCAATGGCGAAAGCCAACTCGTCAATTATCGCATCAATGGCGCTTATTATATCGTGGACCGTCTGTTTGGCGCTGCCGAGTTGCGCCTCGGTGAAGATGAGCAGCAAGTCGTCCGCATTCTTCGCACGCAAAAGCCCGTCACCAAAATGGCAGGGCTATAGTTATGGCTGATAGCTTAGAGCTTCGTGGCAAACCCCGTTCTGTGCGGCGGTTTAATCGCCGCGCCCTTATCGGCCTTGTCGGAGCTGCAAGTGTTATTGTGCTGGGCGCGGCCGCCTTTGCGCTACGCTCGCCCGACAGATCGGGCGGGGCTGCGCCGCAAGAGCTTTATAATACGACCATGAAGGCGTTGCCGGATGGCCTCAATGAAATGCCGGCCTCTTATGCTGACGTGAAACGCGAGCCACCTTTGCTAGGCCCGCCTTTACCGGGAGACCTTGGCGCGGCGATGATTGGCAAGACACGCGAACCCGTACGTGATGACAATCCCTTCCGCTACGAACCGGCCCGCGCGCGCTACAGCGGTAGCGCGCCTACAAATGCGCAGCCGTCGCCAGAAGCGCAGCTTGCCGACGCGGCCCGCACCTCGAAGCTCTTTTTCATAGCGCACCAGACCGGCGGCGCGGGACAACCCAGCAGCCCATCTGCACCGGGCTATGCGAGTGCGTCTCCAGACTTGGCTCAAATTTTGGCGAGCCAAAGCGGCAATGACCCTGCCGGTCTTATGGCCCCAAGCGCATCCGACCATAACCGCCAAGAGCGCAAAGAGGCGTTCCTCGGCGCGGAGGTCGAAACGGAAATTTATAATCCCTATCGTCTACAAGAGCCGATCTCTCCCTATCAGGTCATGGCAGGCACAATCATTCCTGCCAGTCTGGTGACTGGGTTAAACTCAGACTTACCCGGCCAAGTTATCGCGCAGGTGACTGAGCATGTTTATGACACGCCAACAGGACAGCACTTGTTGATCCCGCAAGGTTCAAAATTACTCGGTCGCTATGACAGCGTGATTGCATACGGCCAGTCCCGCGCGCTTGTCGTCTGGTCACGGATCATCATGCCGGACGGCACATCCATCACCATCGACAATCTACCAGCGGTGGATATGTCAGGCTATTCCGGGCTTGAGGACCGCGTCGATCATCATAGCTGGCAGCTTTTCAAGGCCGCCATTCTCTCATCCGTCCTGTCGGTCTCTTCTGAAATCGGACGTGACCGGGACGATGATATTCTGAATGCGCTGCGAGATGGCGGTCAGCAGACCATCAATCAGGCGGGCCAGCAAATCGTCACCCAGCAGCTTCAAGTCCAGCCAACCCTGAAAATCAGGCCGGGATGGCGGCTGCGTGTCATCGTCAACAAGGACATTGTCCTGCAACCCTATGGAGGCCCCCAATGAGCGCGCTCAAAATCAGTCAACTTCCTGACACCACACCCGTCAAACTCAGCATCGCCTTGCCGCCGCCGCTTCAAGCTGACTTGGCGGATTATGCGCGAGTCTATGAGCAGGCTTACGGAAAGCCTGCCAAGGTCACTGAGCTCATTCCGTCCATGCTCGAAGCGTTCATGGCAAGTGACAGCAATTTCAAAAAAGCGCGCAAAGCGCTCACCACTTAACCCAAGTCCACCAACCAAAGGAGACCATTATGGCTACCATCGGACAATTCAGGCCCGTCAAAGACGGATATGAGGGCACAATCTCAACCCTCGCAATGGCGCGAAAGGTGCGCTTCATCGCGAATGACCGAAAGAAGGGTGACGGAAGTCCCGACTTCTTCGTCAAAACAGGACAATGTGATCTCGGCGTCGCTTGGCGTGAAGAAGCAAAAGAATCCGCAAAACCCTATCTGCGCGTTCTGCTGGACGACCCTAGCTTTGCCGGGCCAGTCAACGCAGCGCTTTTCGACAAGGACGGCAAAGCCGATTTGGTCTGGTCACGTCCAAAAAGAGACGCCGCTTAGGGGATTCCGCCATTTTTTCTCCATGGCGAATGCTGTAGCTCAGTGTGCGTAATTGCGGTAAAACTTGACTTGTAATGCAATATGCACTACATAATCGCATGAAAGGAGTTCGCTATGTTGGATTTTCAAGCCAGTCCTCTGGATGATGAAAAGCAGTCTCGCACGACCCAGATCCGTCACGGCGACGGGCTGTTCGATCTAATTGAACAGGCTGCCACGTCATTGGCGGTTGATAAATCAGTTTTCCTGCGGGCGGCAATCGCCAAGGAAGCCGAGCGCGTTCTTGAAACACGCTCGCGCCATGTGCTGACGCCAGAAGATGCCGCTCAATTTGCGGCTGCCCTGGATGCGCCGCCAAAGCCGACGCCACGCGCGATTGCAGCTGCGAAGGCCTATAAGGACCGCGTCGTGCATGCCGACTGATTCAAGCGACTTGCGCATTGAGCATTTTGATCCGGCCCGACACAATCGGGCCGGATTTTCTTGTGGCGTTGACCGACTGGACAACTTTCTCAAACTGAACGCAAAGAAGCAGCAAAAGGACGACATGACCCGCGTCTATGTCGCTGTTGAAGAGGGCAGCGCTGATATTCTAGGTTATCATGCGATCAATCTCGGCATGATGGATGCGGGCGAATTGGCCAAACGTCCGCGCGGTGCGCCTGATCACGGCGAATTACCTATTCTGTTTCTCGGACAGGTCGCCGTGAACGAGAACGCCCAAGGTCAAGGGCTTGGATCAATTCTCATGCACCACGTCTTTGCAAAAGCTGACGCCATTTCACAAAAAGCCGGCTGCTTTGCAATCGTCTTAGATGTCATGGCTGATGGGGACGAACTGGCTTATCAGAGACGTATCGAGTGGTATGCGGCATTTGGGTTTCAGCCATTCGCGAGCAATCCGTCTCGCATGTTTATGACCATGAAGCAGGTGCGACTTATACTGACAGTCTAACAAGGGCATGTAATCAAAGCGGCTCCATACTGCCCCTGCGTAGCTCATCCAAGGAAAACTATCAGACACCGCAGCGCCTTTATTTTGGCTGCCGAGTCCTTGCTGCAAGCGCGGAGGGATGCTGGCGCTCTTATGCCTTTGACCCAACCACAACCGCTCGCCCCAGACGCCAAGGGCGCAAGCACCTCCGAAGGATGCGAGCCCAAAAGTGTGGAAATTGATGCATATTTGACATTGTTCAATTTTTATCTATAAGTTTTGACATTGGAGATTCGAAGATGAGTGATGGCCCGTATAAAAGTTTGCCCATGAGCAAGTCCTGGAAGGATGTTGCCGAGCGCGCACACAAGGCAAGTTTTTCGGACGAAGAGCGAGAGCAGAGCATGTGCGTCGCATTGCGCAAGGACGTGCTACGCGATGTTGGTTCGGACTTTCTCATCGCCATTGGAAAAATCTTGGTTGAGCAGGAGCAAGGTAATCTGCTCGCAGATAGTGCCGCCGTCGAAATCGACAATATCACCAGCAAGTTTTCGCAGGCTCCGCTGCGTGATAATATGAGCGCCAACATTCAGGCGGCTTTGCATTCTGGCAGAAACGGTGAAGACGCCTTGGTTGAAGGTGTAAACCTGACCGTGCAGGAACATGGCCGAGGCCGTAACCGGCAGGTTGAAGAACACTATAAACGAGATGCCCGCACTCACAGCGAGCGAGAGAAAACCTTCAGCGTTCGCGATATTCTGGCGCGTACTCTGAATAGCGCTGCCGTTGGAAACCTTGGACAAGAAATTATCCGGTTTGTGCAAGGCGGTGCCCTTCAAACCCGCCTAGTCAAATTGAGCGGAACCGACGATGGGCCGGAGTTCTGACCATGCGCAAAGAACCTTATCATCCAAGTTTCAGCGCGGACCTGCTCTATGCAGGTGAGAAACCGCGAAGCGGAGCCACCGCCTGTATCATCGGACAACACATCAAGTTCGATGATGACGCGATGCAGTGCTTTGTGCCCGATCAGTGGGACCCGCTTATCTATGACGCTATGATGCTCGTGGCGGGCGTGGAAATCTGTGATCATTCCAAAATGCGCTCAAAAGTCGATTGGGCGCGCAATCTGTACTTGCGGCTTCCCGTTCATGAGCTTGAACGCTGGCAAAACCCAAAAGTCAATGCCTCGCTGGTACGAGCGCTCAAATTCTTGACTGGTGACAATTGGTCAATTGAGTTTCGCAAAACTGAAAACCCGCAATCCGGGCCACCGCAGCACAGCATGGATTTTCAGCATTCCGCTGACATGGTTATCCCTTATAGCGACGGCCTCGACTCCCGCGCCATCGCAGGTATTTTCAAGCATAAGCATGGTGACGCGCTCATCAAGCGTGTGCGCATCGGGTCTAAGCGCATCAAGAAGCCAAAACCGGGTGAAGCGGTCCAGCTTTTTGAGAATGTGCCGTTCAAAGTAAAGAAGGTTATTAGCGGAAATGGAGAGTCCTCAGGGCGTTCTCGTGGCTTCAAATTCGGCGTTCTTGCAGGTCTTGCCGCTTATCTTATCGGAGCACCAAAAGTAATCGTCCCTGAAAGCGGGCAAGGCGCGCTTGGCCCAGTGCTCGTTAATGTCGGACAGAGCCACTATGATAGGCGCACCCATCCCCAATACACCGCGCTCATGTCGGACTTTCTGGAGGCACTGTTCGGAAAACGCATCGCGTTCGAGCATCCTGTTATTTTTGGCACCAAGGGACAGACCCTAGCGAAATATAAGGCGCTCTACCCTGACGAGTTAATCTGGGACAAAACCCGGTCATGCTGGATGGATCAGCGCCATGCATCGTTCAACGGCGAGCATCGCCAATGCGGAATTTGCGCGGCGTGCATGTTGCGCCGAACCAGCCTCCACGCGGCAGGCTATCACGAGCGTGCAGACAAATATTTATGGGAAGACCTCGGCGCGGCTGACTTCGCCAACGGCGCAAGCCCAGCATTTGAGCGTCGAAACAATTCGCAATTCGAATATGCCGTTGCCGGGACTTTGCATATGGATCACCTCGCAGCTCTAAAAGATGATCCCGGTCTCGACATGATTGTTCTGCGTCATGCGATCCCTGTTGCGCGGGCCATGGGGTTATCAGTGGACGACACCAAAGCCAAAATTTCCGGAATGATTGAGACCCACGCAAACGAGTGGGCTGCCTTCCTGGACGATCTTCCGAAAGAGTCATTTGTACGAAACTGGGCGGAAGCAGCATGAGTATTTCATTACACAGTTTAGACCCGATAGAGCTCGGCAAACGCCTGCGTCTGGCGCGAGACGAAACTGAACTGACTCAGGCTAATGCAGCGTCACAGGCCGACATGTCTCGCACCACTTTGGTTGCGATCGAGCAAGGCAAGCGTCCGGTCAAGGACGGAGAGCTTATCGCTTTGACTGATCTCTACGGTATCACCTTGAACCAGTTGCTTCGCAAAGAAGCTGTTCATGTCGATTTGGTTCCGCGGTTTCGTAAAATGGGAGAGAATGTCGATACCGCTTTTGAGAATGCCATCGCGACCCTCAATGATTTCGTGACCGCAGAAGTCGAGCTTGAAAATCTGCTAGGCATCCAGCGACAATCCAATCTGCCGCCCGAACGCCCATTGCTTCCCGGTGACGTGCGCAAACAAGCCGAAATTGACGCGCATGAGCTGAGGCAACGTATGGGACTAGGCCAAGGCCCCATCCGTAATGTCTTTGCGCTTCTTGAACTCGATTTGGGCATGCGGGTTTATACTCACCCGCTCAAAAACAGCGTATCGGGTTTGTTTGCATATGATGATGCGGTTGGGGCGTGTATCCTCATCAATTCCAGTCACCGATATGAGCGTCAGGTTCAAACTGGCGTCCATGAATTGGGACATACTGTAAGCGCGCGTCGTCGGCCCGATGTCTGCCACGATGCCTATCAGCACAACTCTCGTGAAGAGCGTTACGCCGTAGCCTTCGGCCCGGCATTCTTGATGCCAGCGCACACCGTTGCACGCAAGCTACAGGAAATCCGCGCGGGCAGTGCACGGTTGACCCGTCGCCACGTCATCATCTTGGCAGATTATTTCGGTGTTTCCCGCGAAGGGCTTGTTCGCAGACTCGAAGAACTCAAGTTGGCACCGGACGGTACATGGGACTGGTTTGTGAGAAATGGTGGTATAACCGATGTTCAAGCCGCTGAGGTATTGGGCGGTGATGCCGCAAATGATGTCAGTGCAGGCCATCGCCCGATGCGCAGCTCAGTTCGACTTGAAACCCTTGCAGCACAAGCGTTAGAGCGCGATCTGTTGAGTGAAGGTCAGATAGCCGAACTCCTGAAGATTGATCGCTTCAAAGCGCGTCGTCTCCGTATGGAAGGAGAGGACGCTGAATATGACCTCGGTTAGTTGTCTCAAAGAGATAGACGACCCGCTTGTCTTGGACGCGAGCGTTGTCGTGAATCTGAATGCCACTGGTTTTGCCGATCGTGTGCTCGAGGCAATTCCAGCGGGCGTTTTTATTCCTGATCCGGTTGTCAGAGAGCTCCAGCAGGGCACTAAGATGGGTCATAGTGATGCGACTGATCTGGATGCGCTTCTGGCGCAAGGTCTGGCGGACACGCTAAAAGTCCCTGTATCTGCCCATTCTGAATATATTACTTTGGTGTCTGGGTCTTCAACGAGCAGCCTCGGGGACGGAGAAGCCGCGACGATTGCCAGTGCATTCGCGATGCGAGCATGGGCCTGTATTGATGAACGCAAAGCACGCCGTATTTGTAGCAACCGATACAAAGAAGTCAGAGTCGCCAGCACAGTCGATATACTCGCACACCCCCATGTCGTGGGATCATTGAGCGAGGACGAGTTTTCGTCAGCCTTATTGGCCGCGCTGGAAGTTGCGAATATGCAGGTTCAAAAACAGCATATGGACTGGGTGGTATCGCGGATTGACCCGGCCCGAATTGCAAACTGCCTAAGTTTGCCGCGGTCTATCCGACAGATGAACCAGTCAATGACGAAAGCGGGATAACTCCTGTAATCCAATCAGAGCAATCAACTAAATCAACATTGAAGACCCAAATGCCAACAGCCCAAAAAACCGATACCGTCCTAGAAACCATACTGAAATGGTCTTTGACTCGGCCCCTTTGGCAGCGAGATGCACTGAGACGGATAATAGCTGATGGTACGCCAGATGAAAAAGATTTGGGTGAATTGCTATCACTTTGCAAAAAAGCGCATGGCGATGAAAGCGTAGAAATTGAGCCAGCAGTTCTATCATCTGCTCATTTGCCTGCCGATCCTGATGCTGGCGAACCAGTCAAGATTGGTAGCCTCAGCGAGGTTGTCGGTGTGAACCAGCTCGCTAAGAAACAAGAATTGAAATTTGAAACTGGCGGACTCACAGTCGTTTATGGCCCAAATGGAACAGGCAAATCTGGTTACTCCAGAATATTGAAAAAGGCCTGCCGTTCACGTCACGCTGGCGAAATTATGCCCGACGTTTATAGTCCGTCTCCCACAGGCAATGCGACAGCGCTGCTATCAGTCTCAAGCGGGGCCAATCCGATAACTGACATTGAATGGGAGGATAATGGTTCACCGCCAGAGATTCTCTCCGCCATCACCGTATTCGACCGCGATTGTGCTTCTGTGCATGTGCAAAAGAAGAATGAGGTTTGGTTCCGTCCATTCGGCTTGGATATTCCCGACGACCTAGCCGGCGTATGCCAAAATCTAAAGCAGACACTGACTGCTGAGAAGACTGCACTAGAGCGCGAACGCAACCCCGTTTTCCAAAACCCAACTTGGAGTTCTCGATCAGGCATTGGTAAGGTTATGTCTGCGCTGAAGAAGGACACAGACCTCAATCCGTTTATTTCCAAACCGCCCCTAAACAAAGACGAACAAGCTCGCCTTGAAAAATTGCGCGCGGACCTGGCCCAGGATGGTTCCGTTGCAGCTGCTGCGCAGCAACAGAATGCCTTGCGTCTGGATCAGATGGCTAAATATCTGGGACAAGTAGAGAGTGCCTGTTCTGATGATGCCCTAGCGACTTTATTTAGCTTGAAAGCAAGCGCAGTCACAGCGCGTGATGCTGCCAATATGGCCGCGTCTAATGCTTTTGACGGAGCAGCAATCGAGGGCGTGGGGCATGCGCCATGGAAAGCACTATGGGAGTCTGCAAGACGATATGCGCAAACCGTTGGGAAGGATGGCATCAATTTTCCACCATCCGCAGGCGATTTTTGCTCACTCTGCCATCAATCAGTCGATGAGCAGACAGCTGCACGGATGTCTGGGTTTGAAGCATTCGTAAAACAAGACACTGAATCCGCCGCTGCAAATGCGGAAGACGCGTTAAAGCAGGCCATTGAAAAACTCTCAGAGGTGGTCATCCACTTGAACAAAGTCTCTGTCGGTTATAAATACCTGGCGCTAAATGAACCTACCGTCGCTAAGGCAGTTCTGCAGTATTTAGCACGGGCGAAACTACGGCAGAAGCAAACGCTAGCAGCAATCGCAAATGGCGAAGATGCGAATTTAACCGTGATGCCTGCGAACCCAAGTGTTCATGTTGAGCCTCTAGCCAATGCAGCCAGAACTTACGGTGCGTCTCTTCTTGCCAGTGGATCGGATGCTGGGCGGGACAAATTGCTGGATGAACTGGCTGAACTTGAAGACCATCGACAATTGGACGATTTTATTTTGATTGCCAAAGCTGAGATCTCGCGTTTGGACGAAGTAGCGCGATTGGACAAATGCATAGCGGAGACTGCTACTACGGCCATCACAAAGCTGGGCAATACGATTGCTGATGATTTGATTACGCCGCTAATGCGTGACCGGTTTCGACAGGAAATTGGTGCGCTTGCTGGCAATAGAGTCCGTGTCGAAATTGTCCGGTCAGGCGGAAAATTTGGGTCGCCCCAATACGAAGTACGTCTATATGCTAATCCAAAAGCCAAAGTGCATGATGTCTTGAGTGAAGGTGAACAGACCTGCGTTGCATTGGCCGCGTATCTAACAGAGTTAGCTAACGCTTCCCACGCATCCGCATTGGTTTTTGATGATCCTGTGACATCACTGGATCATCGTTGGAGGAACAAGGTTGCCAAACGTCTCGTACAGGAGGCTGGTGTTCGTCAAATTATCGTTTTTACCCACGACCTCATATTTGTGAATGATTTGCACCAAATGGCGATTGACCAGACCATTCCTATTCGGCTCTCTCATCTTTCCCGCGGGGAGCAAGGTGTTGGCATTGTGAATGACGATCTGCCATGGCGCGCGTCCGGTGTGCGTGACCGAATTGACAAACTTGAAAAGGAAGCGAGAAAAGCCAAGACATTATATGAGGCTGATAACGATGAGGATTACCGACTCGCGGCCCATCGTATTTATGATCGTCTGCGAGCCGCATGGGAGCGGGCATTAGAAGATATTGTATTCGCTGGCGTAATCCTGCGTCACCGGGATTACATTAATACCAAAGGTCTGAACCGAGTTACAGCGCTGGACGGTGATGATGTAACAGCTTTCAATGCCGGGTTCAAAAAATGCTGTGACTATGTCGAGGCTCACGATGCATCACGAGGACGAGATTCTGATCCGCCAGACCCGACAGACTTAATGGAAGACATTCAGTCATTGAACGAATGGTCTACAGAGTTGCGCGCCAAAATGAATGCGGTATCGCCGTAACGAAGTATCATCGATTAGGCTCATTGATGATTCGGGCAATCGAGAAATTTTCAGTAGATATCCTACTCTGGTTGGTGAATCGGTAGGCAAATGGGGTAAAAACCGGGGTAAAGAGTGGGGTAAAAATAAAAGCATAAAACCCATAAGTTTTTGTTTTTATTAGTTTTATGGTTCGATTTCGGCCCCCGTCACTCGCGCCATTTCTCTTGAGATGGCAGATAAAAATAACCCGGCCCTTGGCCGGGTTTTTTGTTTTCCGAATGTCCGTATTACGAAGCCACAAGTTGGCCTCCCAAAGACGACCTTATTCGCTATCAGATGCCAATTTGGATTGACCCTTGAGCACGTCCGATAGCTCTGTCACGCTGCTTACAATATAATCGGGACGGCTGACATTCGGGTAGAGTTTGGCTCCGGGCCGGGCAATAAAAGCCGTCTGCAATCCTTGCGCCTTTGCCCCTGCTAGGTCCCAGGCATGAGCGGCCACCATGAGAGCGTCCTCAGGCTGCACGCCTAATTCTTTTAGAGCCCAATTATAGGTGATAGGCGCCGGTTTAAAGGCTTTGACATCTTCTACGCTCATTCGGCGCTCGAAATAGTCTGTAAGCCCCGCATTTTCAAATTGTTTGGCTACACCTGCATTTGAAGAATTGGTGAGACTTACCAGTTTAAAGCCTTGATCCTTCAGAATGGTCAATCCGGGCTTTACATCCGCATGCGGGGGAAGCGAGGTGATTGGCCCCGTAATAGCCGCTTTAGCTTCCTCGAAAGTTAGCTCAATACCTTCTCCTTCTGCCACCATTATTAGCGCCCCTGCGCCGACCTCCGCAAAATCCCGATACTCTCAACTGAGCGTATCCACCAAAGAATAATGCAACATCGTGGAAAACCAATACGGTAAAAGGTCATCGCGGCCACCTAAGACGTCCCCGACTGAGCTTCTCATCGCTTCAAGATCAAGAAGCGTCTCGTTGACGTCAAAAATAATAACTTTGGGTGTTGGGCTCGGCTTAGACATTTCGGCTCCCTCGTGTTGCGCAATACTATTCGGGCTGAAAACCAGCGCTGTGAGGATCGCGATAGATGCGAAAAATTTATTCATGGAACTCTCTCACTTTTAATAATCAGCTAATTCAAAATTATCGGCCTATGCGGTTCTAGTGAGGTTCTAGTGAGGTTCTAGGATCCCTAATATGCACAGCAAAAACACGACTGCGTGAACTCCCTAAAAATGACAAATCCAAAACAAAAACCCCGCCACATGGGCGGGATTTCTGAAGTGTATTCAACTAACGCCTAGTGCGTCGCGCCACCGCCGAGAGCCGGGTCCGTTGTTTGAGTGCCCATAATTATGCCAGCCAGAGCAGCTTTATCGCTCGCTGTCCACTCAATCTTTGTCGGCTCCCGCGTCAAGGCATGTTCGAGAACTTCGTCCACTAGGCTGACCGGAATGATTTCCAATTCGGATTTAACATTCTCAGGAATATCAGCCAGGTCTTTCTCGTTTTCTTGCGGAATAAGCACGGTTTTAATACCGCCGCGTAAAGCCGCGAGTAGTTTTTCCTTGAGGCCGCCAATCGGAAGAACGCGGCCGCGCAAAGTCACTTCGCCTGTCATAGCGATGTCGCTCCGCACAGGAATTTGCGTTAATACACTAACCATCGCTGTAACCATTCCAACACCTGCGGACGGCCCGTCTTTAGGGGTCGCCGCCTCGGGCACATGGACGTGAATATCGGTACTTCTGAACACGCGCGGGCTAATGCCAAGTTCTGGCGCCCTCGCCTGTACATAGGAATTGGCGGCCGAGATGGATTCTTTCATCACGTCCTTCAAGTTCCCCGTAATCTTCACACTGCCTTTGCCTGGCATAGACAGCGCTTCGATCGTCAGAATATCGCCGCCGGTTTCTGTCCAGGCGAGTCCTGTGACAGTTCCAACCTGATCCGTTTCGTCGGCGCGGCCATACCGGAATTTCTTTACGCCCAACAAGTCACCAATATTCTCGGAGGTGACGTGCACAGAAGTGGCCTCCTTGGACACAATTTTCTTCAAAGTCTTACGGGCCAAACGCGCCACTTCCCGCTTGAGGCTCCGCACACCGGCTTCCCGTGTGTAATACCGAACTATATCTCGAAGCGCGTCTTCAGTGACGGAAAACTCGTCTTCCTTTAGACCATGTTCTTTGATTTGCTCTGGCAGCAAATGGCGCTTGGCAATTTCAATTTTCTCATCCTCCGTATATCCCGGAATACGAATAATTTCCATCCGATCCAAAAGCGGTTGCGGCATGTTCAAACTATTGGCTGTTGTGATAAACATCGTATCAGACAGGTTATAATCCACATCCAGATAATGATCGTTAAATGTATCGTTCTGTTCCGGATCCAGCACTTCTAGAAGCGCCGAGGACGGATCACCGCGATGATCCATGCCCATTTTATCGACTTCGTCAAAAAGGAATAAAGGATTGATATATTTAGCCTTTTTCATAGACTGGATAATGCGTCCCGGCATAGAACCAATATAGGTTCTACGGTGACCACGAATTTCGCTCTCATCGCGCACACCGCCCAATGCAACGCGCACAAACTCACGTCCGGTGGCACGCGCGACTGATTTACCCAAAGAAGTTTTACCCACGCCGGGCGGGCCAACGAGACAAAGAATCGGGCCTTTGACCTTTTTCGTACGGGTCTGCACGGCAAGATATTCAATGATACGTTCTTTGACTTTTTCAAGGCCGTAATGGTCTGCGTCGAGGATTTCTTGCGCTTTATCCAAATCACGCTGAATCCGTTTTTTCTTGCCCCACGGCACAGAGAGCATCCAGTCGATGTAATTACGCGACACGTTTGCTTCGGCGCTCATCGGACTCATCTGTTTGAGTTTTTTGATTTCGGCTGTGACCTTTTCTAACGCTTCTTTGGAGAGCTTGGTTTTCTCGATCTTCTCCTGAAGCTCGGCCATTTCATTCGGCGAATCGCCATCACCCAACTCTGACTGAATAGCCTTCATTTGTTCATTCAGATAATATTCGCGCTGAGTTTTTTCCATCTGGCGCTTCACGCGACCGCGGATTTTCTTTTCGACTTTCAACACGCTGGCTTCTGCGTCGATCAAGTCTAGGATAGCTTTCAAGCGCGCTTCAACTTTTGGCTCGGCGAGTAGCTCTTGTTTGTGCTTAATTTCCGCGTTTAGATGCACAGCGATAATGTCAGAGAGTTTAGCCGGATCTTTTGTCTCGGTAACCGACCCGACCACCTCCTCTGCGATTTTTGTATTAAGTTTGCCATAAAGGTCAAACTTTTCGCGAACCTCTTTTGCCAAAGCCTTAGCCTTGCTTGCGCTCTCCATCTCCGTCTCAACAATCATGGCATAGGCTTCAAGATAATCTTTGGTGTCCGTAAAGGCATCTACAGTGGCCCGTTCTTGGCCTTCGACCAGAACGCGTACAGTCCCGTCCGGCAGCTTTAAAAGCTGCAAAATTTTAGCGATACAGCCGCGGTCAAAAATATCGTCCTTAGAAGGATCGTCTTCTTCTGAGTCTTTTTGGGTGAGCAGCAAGATACGCTTTTCCTGCCGCATTACTTCTTCTAGGGCATTGATGGATTTTTCGCGGCCAACAAAGAGCGGCACAACCATATGCGGGAACACGACAATGTCGCGAAGTGGTAATACGGGTAAAAGATGAGTATCAGTCATAATAGTCCTTCAAATAGCGCGTCTTTTAGGCGCCTTATTTTATTCTCAAGATGGGGCGTGGTTTTAACCCATGCAAGGCCGAAGCCCTTTTTTGACTGCGCTTGGGCTGTCATTGCCCTGAAAGGCAGCGCTCCCTGAAAACCACCCTTCCCACAAAAAAACCGCCCTTACAGAGCGGCTTTTGAATTCTTGAAACTTTGCAAAGCTTTGTCCCACGGATCAGGACGCTTGTTCCTGTTGCTCTTGTGACGCCTCTCCTTCGGAATGGACTATGAGAGGTTGAGCCGTGCCATTGACCACTTCGCCGTTTATCACGACTTCTGCGACGCCTTCATAAGATGGCAGGTCGTACATGGTATCCAGCAAGATGCCTTCCATTATAGAACGGAGTCCTCGGGCCCCGGTTTTTCGGGCCAAAGCCTTCTTGGCAATCGCCTTTAGCGCGTCCTCAGAGAAAGTCAGCTTCACACTCTCCATATCAAAAAGCGTTTCATATTGTTTGACGAGTGCATTCCGCGGCTGCGTTAAAATCGTAATCAGAGCGTCTTCGTCCAAATCCGTAAGCGTTGCAATCACTGGCAAACGGCCAACAAATTCAGGGATTAGTCCGAATCGGGTCAAGTCATCCGGCTCTACCCCTTGCAGGATGTCGCCAATGCGGCGCTCGTCCATCTCTTTGACTTCACCGCCAAAGCCAATGGATTTTTTATCGCCGCGATTCGTGATGACTTTATCAAGACCCGCAAAGGCACCCCCGACGACAAAGAGGATATTCGTTGTATCAACTTGCAGGAATTCCTGCTGCGGATGTTTCCGCCCGCCTTGAGGCGGAACAGAGGCAACAGTGCCTTCCATAATCTTAAGCAGAGCTTGCTGCACGCCCTCACCCGACACGTCTCGCGTAATGGACGGATTATCCGATTTACGTGAAATTTTATCGACCTCGTCAATATAGACAATGCCGCGCTGAGCCCGCTCGACATTATAATCGGAGGCTTGAAGCAATTTCAGAATGATGTTCTCGACGTCTTCGCCGACATAACCAGCTTCGGTCAAAGTGGTCGCATCCGCCATCGTAAATGGCACATCCAAAATCCGCGCCAGAGTTTGCGCCAGAAGCGTTTTACCGCACCCTGTCGGACCCACTAGTAGGATATTGGACTTCGCAAGCTCAACTTCAGGGTTGGAGGTTGCGTGGTTCAACCGCTTATAGTGATTGTGGACCGCCACAGAGAGCACCCGTTTGGCATATTCCTGACCAATTACGTAATCGTCCAAAGTTTCGCAAATCTCTTTCGGCGTCGGAACTCCTTCAGACGTTTTCGCGATGGAGCCTTTTCCCTCTTCCTTGATGATATCCATGCAAAGTTCGACGCATTCGTCGCAAATAAACACAGTCGGACCCGCAATCAATTTTCTGACTTCATGCTGGCTCTTGCCGCAGAAGGAACAGTAAAGCGTATTTTTCGATTCGCCGCTTGTGTTTTTGCTCATAACCGTACTCGTTCATTTCGGGAGGTCTGAATGAAATCCCTACAAAATCTGTGCCTTAATGACATTGAACTGTCACATTAAGGCCGTTTCCTTAATCGCGCCTTACAGTCGGCGTGATTATTTTCTTATTGGACACTCCAAACCTAGAGGTTTCAAGTCAAAAGAAAAGGCCGAGATACGAATATCCCAGCCTTTATACAGTCAAACTTTCGGTTACCCGCGTTTAAAAGGCTGCTCTTATTTCTCTCCGCGAGACGTATAAACATGGTCAACAATACCGAAATCCTTGGCTTCATCGGCCGTCATAAAATGATCGCGATCCAGCGTTTTCTCAATCAACGCATATTTTTTTCCAGTGTGTTTCACATAAATTTCATTGAGACGCTTTTTCATCGCAAGAATGTCTTGGGCGTGACGTTCAATATCAGACGCCTGTCCCCGGAAACCGCCGGACGGTTGATGCACCATAACGCGTGCATTTGGCAGAGCAATCCGCATATCCGCCTCACCCGCCGCGAGAAGCAAAGAGCCCATAGAACAAGCCTGCCCCATACACACAGTTGAAACAGGGGATTTAATATATTGCATGGTGTCATAAATCGCCATGCCCGCAGTCACCACGCCGCCTGGCGAGTTGATATACATGGAAATTTCTTTTTTCGGGTTTTCGCTCTCAAGGAACAAAAGCTGCGCCGTGATGGATCCCGCCATATTGTCTTCAACCGGGCCGGAGAGGAATATGATTCGGTCACGTAAGAGGCGCGAATAAATATCAAAAGCCCGCTCGCCGCGGCTGGATTGTTCAACAACCGTCGGGATGAGATAGTTCGTGGCTTGTTCAATAGGATCAAACATAGGGTTTCCTGATTACTGAGACTGTTTCAATGAACAGACTGGGACATAATTATGACTTTTATATTGATACGCTAGAACGCCTAATCAAGGGGGTCAATGCGCGGAAGCGTCCGGAACTTACTTGCGATGTGGAAGACATCAAACTGATTGCAAGCCAGCGGGCCTCCAAAAGAATAACCGTATTAAACGAACCAGCCCCCAATCCTTATCTTATTCTTTTCCAAGGGTCTTATGTGGTTTGGTACCCCCCTCCATTTGATTTTCATTCTAACCCAAACTCTATACCCTTAGTTTTTTAAGCGAAAGAGAATGAGAAGCCTGTAAAGCCATAAAAACAGTGGCGATTTATTGCTTGGTCAGCTAACAAATCCCCCATGAGAGCTACTTCCCACCCTCGCCAAGCAGAACGTCTAGCCACCTTACACAGTTATAATATTCTCGATACGCCGCGAGAATCCGACTTCAATGATATTGTTGAACTGGCTGCTAAAATCTGCGGCACCCCCATATCGGTTGTAAACCTCATAGACGCCGAAAGGCAGTGGTTTAAAGCAGAAATTGGTCTTGGCTCTAGGGAAACGCCACTGGATACATCAATTTGTTCACATGTTATTCTCGAAGAAGACTTCACTCTCATTGAAGATACACATGTTGACCCCCGAACGGCAGATAATGAATTGTGTATCCCGAATGATGGGTTACGATTCTATGCAGGCGCACTCATCAAAGCTGAAAACGGCTTACCAATCGGGACGCTTTGTGTGCTCGACAATAAACCCAACACTCTGGACGCCGATCAACAACAAGCCCTAAAGGTGTTAGCTCGGCGCGTGACACGGGAATTGGATCTCAGGCGCGCTTTACAAACGCAAAGCGTTTTACGCGACGAAATGGATCATCGGGTCAAAAATAGTCTTTCTTCTATCGCCAGTGCAATTGGACTATATAAATCGGAAGCGCGTAAAACGGGTGATGCCGACGCTGCCTTTGATGCCTTGAGACGTCAACTAGATGCTGTCACCGCAGTTCACCAATCAATTTATCTGTCAAAGGAAGCCGGCGGTGTAGATCTGAAGGAATACCTTCCAACCTTAGCAAGTCATCTTGAGACATCTTTACCGCCCTCTGTGTCGGTCAAGGCTACATCCCCCACCTGCTCTGTGGAGCCAAAACTCGCTAGCACTATTGGACTAATTGCAAACGAGTTTGCCGCGAACACCGTTAAGCATGGTGACATTTCAAAGGGAAATCCTGAAATAAATTACACCCTTTCGGTAAAGGGGACCGAACTCACTCTCACCTGTAAGAATAATGTTGCAGAGCAAATGCGGGTAGAATCTTCCTCTGGCGATTCAAAACCTTCTCCAGGTATCGGTGCTAGGTTGATAAAGGCGTCCGTCGCACAGTTTGGCGGTCATATTCAGCAAACCGGAAGCGCGAAAGGTTTCGAACTCATCGCCACCCTATTTCTCCCTTAGGTCATTTAAAGCGTAAAATTTATGCAAGTGTTCGGAATAAGGTGGTCAGTTTGAGAGTTCAGACATGTTATTTCTCCCTCTAGCCGGGCTTAAACTGAAGAAACAGACTTAATCGGAATAATCGTTCGGTTTTTCTAATTTGCTATACCCGCCGCTATCTCTCCTTCCCTCTGCCGCAATCGTGGTTTACGAGCCGCATATGACGTTCCAACCTTCTTATTCTACACGGCCCACTCTTCGGGTTGATCTTGACGCGCTCAAGGCAAATTATGCAGCGCTAAGCAAGCTGGCGGGAGCCGCCAAAATCGGCGCAGCGGTCAAAGCAGATGGTTACGGCCTGGGAGCTGTCCCGGTTGGTCGAGCGCTTTATGGAGCTGGATGCCGAATATTCTTTGTCGCTACAGCTGGCGAAGGCAAAATTCTACGTGACGGAATCGGCCCAAATGCAGCTATTTATGTGCTCAATGGCCCTGCGCCGCGCGATAAAGGCGTGCTGCTCGGTGCGAAACTGAAGCCAGTCATCAATTCCATGGAACAGGCGCGGTTCTGGGCGAGCGTTGCCGACGAAGTAAATGAGCCCCCCTACACCGCGATTCATATTGACACAGGCATGAACCGGCTCGGCCTCCCTTTAGAAGACCTAACCGAGTTGGCGCGTGATAAAAAGCTATGGAAATCGCTGAATCCGGAATGGGTCATGAGTCATTTGGCCTGCGCTCCTGACGCGTCCAACCCGATGAATAAGGTTCAGCTTGAGCGGTTTCGTAAAGCGGCAGCGCAGTTTCCACTCACTCCGCTCTCGCTTGCCAATACGGCCGGGATATATCTCGGAAAACCCTACCATTTCCAAATGGTGCGTCCCGGAATTGGACTTTACGGCGGTCAGGCCACAACCAAAGCCGAACAAGAAGTTACGCAACCTGTAGCCAGCCTGCTCGCGCCGATATTACAGGTGCGCTACATCCAAGCTGGCGAAACTGTTGGCTATAATGGGAGCTTCAAGGCCGAAAAAGATATGCGTATCGCCGTGGTCGGAGCAGGTTATGCGGATGGCGTACCTGTCTCGCATTCCAACAAAGGCACAGCGATAGTCCATGATATGGAAGCCCCAATCATCGGGCGCGTCAGTATGGATTTGACTATTTTGGATGTGACAGAAGCTCGGCTGACCGTTGAAACGGGCGGCGTTGCGGTTTTCCGAGGGTCGCATTTGGAAACCGAATCCAATATCGGCGAAACGCTTAATTACGAGCTCTTGGTTCGTCTTGGACAACGCTGCCGCCGTGATTACTGGAAGCCTAAGAAAGAAGATGGCCGGTAAACTCAATATTTGAAGACACCCGTACCATTTAAACCATGGGGGATAATTTTACGATTGCGCAAAATGAGTTTGGGGGCCTATTACGCCGCACGCAGCGTCCTATTCAGTTTGTCCGGGCCGGTAATCTCGTTCCGCCAGAGGCAGAACACCTTCTAACGTCATAGGCATCGGTTTATATCGCCCTTCTGAAAAAAGTGGGGCCTGATCGGCATAATGAGGGGATTCCGCATCCAACGTTGCCGCCCCGTATTGGTGGATGGAAACGAGATCCAGTGCCCCCGTTTCGTCCCAATCTGCTACCATAATGTGGGTATCCCCGGCAAAAGCATTCATGGATCCCCTTTCCGCTACGCCGTCCCGATTGGCATAAACCGCACGAAGAACATCTGGCGCGCCGTCCAGAGGCAAATCCGTTTCCCCACGCTGTAAACGGTTCACTTCGCCCCATTCCGGGTCGAGTCGTCCAAAGGCCAAACGTAAATCTTCAGCACTTTTACGAAGGGCTTCTACGGGGTCCATTTCATTCTCTTTATATTCATAACCTAACGCATGTGTTCCTGTTAAAACAGCCAGCGCTGCCCCGCGAGAACTACGCTCCGTATCACCGTCCCAATTTCGAAGAACTTCCTTCGCGTCCTCTAATATTGGTTCGTCATAGGAACGGGAAACCAAATCTACCACGAGCTGCATCAGATCAGATTTCGGGTCATAACGTGTATCTGCCCGATACCTCAGAAGCTCTTCGCGTGTAACGGACTCGTCATTAGTCAAAAGCTTTAACGCCCGCCGAGAACGATTGGTAATCCGGTCCTCTATCCCGAAAGTCTCAGAGAAGTCCTCGCGACGGTTGTTACACGCCGCGTCTGTCACATCGAAAGGCGTTGCATTCGCCGAAAAAACCCAACCGCACTCCGGATTCCAGATTTGCGGCATATCGCTCAGAGGTCGGAAATCATCCCAAATCAACTCTGATTTGTTCCCCGGAAGAATTTCCTCCCACCTTGGTCCTTCAATACGGTTTGGCATTTTCGCGTTATAAACTTCCCCAATATTTCCATCCTTGTCTGCGTAAACTATATTGAAAGAGAGAACATTGTTTTGAGACATAGCAGTTCTCCATTCTTCCATTGATCTGGCTTTCCCCATATCGAACCATTGCTGAAGGGCACCGACCCCTTGTAGGCCTGAGAATCTTATGGCGTAATGCCCGGTCGGAGTGGACAGGACGGGTCCATGTTCTGACCAAAGGATATTGCGCTTAACTGGTAGTGAAAAAGGGCCAAAAAGTTTCACCCGAAAATTGGATTTGGTAATTTCAAAGTCGCGCCATTTACCGTCGAGTTTATACTGCGCAGGATCTTCGAAATCATTCACTTCCAAGGCGTAAATATCTATCAAATCCGGACGATTTACAGTTTGCGCCCATCCCAAATCGGGATTTACGCCTTGCGCAATAATCGGGACGCCGGGGAAAGTCGCCCCCGCAATATTCATGCCTTCCGCTGACACCATATGCGCTTCATACCAAGCGTAAGGCCCTGACATGGGTTGGTGAGAGTTCAGGATAAGACGCGTATGACCATCCGCGCTCCGGGACGGAGCCACGGCAAACGCATTTGACCCTCTAACCGCATCCGGTAAGTCCAATTTCGCCGTTTGCTGCCAAGGCGAAACATTAGGTTTATTTTCGGCGGTGAATAATTCTTCCAGATAACCATCCAGACGATAAAAAAACGGCGTCGCCCAAGTAAAGCCGGCAAGTACGTCTTGTTGCGTAATTGGCAAAACAGCCGGCAAGACATCGTCCGGATGCTCAACAGCGTAAAGATTTAGAGCGTCAGCATACCCCTTCGCCACGGCTTTGACATCATCTCGAACATCTGATTCATACTTGCTCTGAACCGCTTCACGGACTTTAAACAAATCATAGAGGTAATCCTGCGGCGCAACCGATTTCCCTTTATATTGCGCGCTCATCCCTCGTGCGGCAATGACGACGTCTTGGATGGTTTTCCAGTCATCCTCGGCATGTGCATAGCCAAATCCAAAACTCGCATCCGCATCGGTCTGACCAAAGACATGCGCGACGCCATAATTATCCCTCAGAATACGTGCGTCATAGTCTAACGCAGTGGTTTTAATTTCTGCCTCGTCATAATTAGCGCCAGACGGTGTCCATAAGTAAATAACGCCGCCAATTACGGTCAAGATAAATAGAACCGCGAGAATCTTTAAAACTGTTTTCATAGGAACTTTGTGCCGTGTGCAGTTTCAAAGGGAAAGATGAAATTTGCTTATAGCATTTGTGCGACGCTTTTGGATAGCCTAACAAGAGATAATAAATCTTCCAGATTGGAGTTCGTCCTGATGAAAAAAATTTTTCTCCTTTTAGCCGCCGCCTTCCTCTGCGCCTGCGCTGCACCCACTCCAGACGCCCCCAACACAGCCCCTCCTCCCGGAACAAAAAATCAACCTCACCTCTCTCCGCCTGACTTGACTGAGTCCGACATGAACGAAGGTGACGTCAAATATTGCGGCGGCATGGTTCAGGGCGAAGGTCCAACCTGTGGACCGGAAGAGTTTTGTAAACGCACCATCGGCGATATGTGCGGGGCCGCCGATGCGCCTGGACAATGTACAACGGTTCCTGAAATCTGCACTCAGGATTACCGCCCAGTTTGCGGATGTGACGGTAACACCTACCCCAATGAGTGTGCGGCCAATGCCAAAGGCATTAGCGCCTCATATGAAGGTGAGTGCAAATAAGAACGCTATTTTTGACTTTCTGTCATTCACATCGCGAATGACAGCCCTTTAAAATTTGTAGTTTTTAAATATTCCAGCCATGTTACGGACATGCCAACTGATCCAAAGACCATTCTACCCAAAGAGATACCAAAATAAGTGTTTCATTCTTTTTTCAACGAACTTCGTGCCGCCAAAGTCCCCGTCTCCATCCGGGAATACTTGACATTGTTGGAAGGCGTTGAAAAAGGAGTCGCGCATGAGAGCCTAGACGGATTTTATTATTTGTCCCGTACGGCTCTGGTAAAAGATGAGCGAAATCTAGATAAATTTGATCAGGTTTTCTCCCATGTTTTTAGGGGGCTGGATTATGTTGGCGATATTTTCGGGCAGGACGAGCACCAAATACCAGAAGATTGGCTGCGGAAAATGGCGGAACTTCACCTATCACCCGAAGAAATGGCTGAAATTGAAAAGCTGGGTGACTTTGACAAAATCATGGAAGCTCTAAAAGAGCGTCTCGAAAATCAAGATAAACGTCATCAAGGCGGTAATAGGAATATCGGCACCGCCGGACGATCTCCTTTCGGCGCCTATGGTTACAACCCTGAAGGTGTTCGCATTGGCCAAAAAGAAGGCCGACACGGTAAGGCTGTCAAAGTCTGGGACAAACGCCAGTTCAAAAATCTCGACGGCGACAAAGAAATCGGCACACGCAATATCAAGGTCGCTTTGCGAAGGCTTCGTAAATTTGCCCGGGAGGGCGCGGCGGAAGAACTAGACCTGAACGGCACGATAAAAGGCACAGCTAAACAGGGTTGGCTGGACATTAAAATGCGGCCCGAGCGCCGCAATGCTGTCAAAGTACTCGCCTTTTTCGACATTGGCGGTTCGATGGACGCGCACATCCAACAGGTAGAGGATTTATTTTCTGCGGCACGGAGCGAATTCAAACGTTTGGAATATTTTTACTTTCACAACTGTCTTTATGAACAAGTTTGGACGGATAATGTCCGGCGAATGAATAATGTTACGCCTACTTGGGATATTTTTCATAAGTTTGGCTCTGACCACCGCGTTGTTATTGTTGGAGACGCCGCGATGAGCCCTTATGAAATAGCCATGCGCGGCGGATCCGTTGAACATTGGAATGAAGAAGCCGGTGGGGTATGGCTCAAGAGACTCGCCGATATATACCCTCACATTGTCTGGATTAACCCAACGAGTGAAAAATATTGGGACTACTCCCAGAGTACAAAGATGATTCAAGAGATTATTGGTAAAGACCGAATGTTTCCTATGACCCTTTCAGGATTAGAAGAAGCAATGAGGGAACTTGCGCGTTAGTTAGTCGTATGGCCCTTTAATATCCGTTTTTACGAGTTTAATGCATAGAAAGGTTTTTTACATGCGCTCACTTAAAACAATCGCCCTCGCGAGCTTCTCCGCCCTTGCTTTTACAGCCTGCAATTCTGGTGGTGGAAATGGCGACATGGTCTATTCTTGCCCTGTAGATCAGGTCTTTACCGCCATTGACGCTTACGGAGATGATGCAAACGCCCCGACTCTAGACGGTACAGATTACGCGGCCTACCACACAGCTAATGGCGAACGTGACGACGTCACAACAACGGCGAGTGGTCTTCAGTATAAAGTTGCTCAAGAAGGTCTGGACGACGGCGCGTCCCCTGAAGGCAGTGAGATGGTGACGGTTCACTACCACGGATACTTCCCGGATGGTTCCGTCTTCGATAGTTCCTACGAACGAGGCGAAACCATCGAATTCCCGGCCGATGGCGTCATTCAAGGTTGGATCGAGTCTCTTCAGGATATGAAAGTTTGCGAAGCGCGCACTCTTTATATCCCAGGTGATTTAGCTTATGGGCCCCAAGGGCGCCCGGGTATTCCGGCAGATGCAACGCTTCTATTTAATGTGCAGCTTGTTGGTGTCGAAGAACCGGCAGGTCTTACAGCTCCTGCTGAGTAAGACGTATCTCGATAAAGAAAATATGAAAGCCGCCTCAGTTTGGGCGGCTTTTTACTAACTCAGCTTAAATCCTTTAAGCCGTTAAACGCAGCTGAATAAGGCTTTGGGCGATGGAATTAAAAGCATCCCTCAAATCGTTACCGCTCTTTGCATCAAAGAATTTATCATTCGATGTTGCACATTTTTTCAAAAGCTTACGGGTTGAGTTTGATTTTATTTCATACGCAATCGTGAAAACTTGGATACCATCGGATTTTGCGTTTTCGCATAATTTTGACGTTTCAGAGTTTGCCTGACTAATGTTTTGTCCATTGTGATAGGGACCACTGGAGCCCAGTGTCCACTGCCCTACAGATCGCGTATTTTCACCGTCAGACATAAGAACCATGACACGTTCCGTCCGTAATACCTTACCTGAAGTTTTGGAAGCCTCGGTAAAAGGCGCTTGAGCGTCCAAAGTTCTAAACCCCCAAACAAGTCCCGCAGGCATATAAGTTAAGCCTGACGCGGACATTTTTGAGATTGTTTTTTTAACAGCCTTGTAGTCATGGCTCAAAGGCTGAAGGGGTAACCCGCAGGGCACACCGGAAAGCGGCGTGAAATCCCGCCCCGCATGAGGGGCCGCACTATTATACGGCATCGCTCTCGATCCGACACATCCTTTCCAACCCTTTGGCAAAGGTCCGGAAAGCCATAATTCTTTTTTATTGGATATGCCGACATTTACATATTGAGCAAAAGGCACGACCGAAACCCGGATATGCTCATTCTTCTGAGCTTCCAATTGATCTACCAAGTCATTTGCTGCAATTTTAAGATTAACAAGCTTATTGTTGCTACTCATTGACCCTGTGGAATCCAGCACCAAGGCTATATCCAAACCTCGATTGTCGAAAACGGCTTCGGATTGTACCGCAACATTGATTTTGTCTTTTCCTAAAATCCGGGAAAAGTACCCGCCCACATTATTTGAAGCCAATACAATCACCCGATCCCCGTCCCTCGATATTGAATCCAGCTTTGCTCGCCCCCCATGGCGCGCCTTTTCATTCATTTTGGCTATATATGCGTTTGCGGCCTGCGTGAGCTCGTCTTGCGCCTTGAGATTGTTTCTGACGGATAAAAGCGCAATCGCATCCGTTGTGTCTTGTAGTCGGGACTTAGCGGAATAAGCGTTGGAGAGATCAATGGCTATGGCCAGGCAGCTGATGAGCACTGCCATGACCAAAGCCCCCATTGCGGCAAAACTTCCACTCTGATGACTTATATAATGGTGAAGGGTCTGCCTGGGCGAATCTACGAGAAGCCGGATCGAACATTTATACATGTTAGCCTCCAAATGGGACACCAAAATAAATTTGGCCGTCAACGAATTTGGAGTTAGCTTTGCAGTCCCCTTGCCAAGACCGCGGTTTAAGGCAGCATGCGTCCTAAAAACTGAAATTATGGTAAATATACAATTAAACCCCCAGCAATTGTGGAGATTTTCAGTTAACCCACCTTAAGAAAAGCGGCCTTAGGTTTCAGGTAAAACCTGAACACGATAGGCTGAATCCGGATCAAAAACAGTTTTTGCGCGGTCTTGAAGGTCCTCGACCGTCATATTCTGATACGCTTTGGTTCGTGAACGATGACGCGCGAGGCGTTCTTTATCCGTCTGGGCTTCGGAAATAACGCTCATCCAATATCCATTACTTTCTAACGAGGTTTCGATGCTTTCCAGAACCGGCTTTATTGCGCGTTCATACAGGTCGTCACTAATTTGACCGGCTCGGAACTCGGCGGCGATCTCATCCACCTTGGCGCTAACGCGATCAATATCTTCAGGGGACACCTCTAGAGAAACGCCAAGATAGCCATAGTCGGGAAAGGTCCGTGACGTATGAGCAAAGGCGGATGGAGAATAACTTGCGCCCTCTTCTTCGCGTAAAACTTCTGTCAGGCGCAGTCGAAACAGGCTGGAAAGCATCGAAATTTCGCGGCTTGTTTCTGCGTCACGTCCATCCGGCGCCGGCCAATATGTCCGAAGTAATGCCGTACTCGGATCTCCCGCATGGGTGAGTTTAACAGGGCGTTTATTTCCGTTTGGAAATTTGACTTGAACGTCTTCCTCAGCAAGCTCAGGAAATGACATTTGACGATCCGGTAAAGCACCGAATGTCCGCGAGACAGCCTCTATGGCTCTATCCGGTGTGATATCCCCGACAATCCCGATCTCAATGGCACTCTCCGCAATATAGGGGGCCAGCCAGTTTTTAACCATGTCGGTATCTACCCTAAGCATTTCTGCCTCAGTCGGAAATCCAAACCTGACATCGCCAGAACGGATTAACCGATCCACATCGCGCGATGCAACGCCGCCCGGCGTCGAGTCCAAGGTCGGATAAAATGATTTAATATATTTATCATATTGCGACTTTGCTTCCGGACGGTAGCCCGGCGCCGTCGCGTAGGCCGCCATAAGATCTAGCTGCAAATCCAAATCATCCGGCACGGTAGAGCCATTTATATAAAGCCGGTCATCGCCCAGACTTTCGCTCACCCCGACCGATCGGCCCGCCATAATTTTTCTAATATCGTCAACTTTATGAGCTTCCAATCCACCCAGACTGAGCGCATTGGGTGTAAAGACCCGCAAACCTGGTTCGTCTTTCGGCAAGAAGAATTGCCCCCCACCCATAGCGACTGAAACAGAGATAACGTCTTTCTGATAAGGAGTTTGCTTGATGTTCAGCTTCACCCCATTATCGAAAGTAACGCTCTCAAAGCCTATGTCTTCAATTGTTTCACGACTCACGACCTCCCCTTTCGGGCCCCACTCCGTATAGGCAAATTCGAGTTTTTCCTGCTCTTCCCGTGGCTCAATTTCAACAGCCCGGGCTGTTTCCAGCGCGGCCGTTAATTTTGCCTCCGCGTCTTCAATAATTTCGGATGTCGAAAGATAAAGCTGCGGCGCCTCCAAAATGCCTGTCCACTGCGCGCGGAACGCTTCATTGACCTCTTCCAGAGTAATGCCCTCCACATAATCGTTAAATCGCTCAAGATTATAAGCCGGGTCGGTCACAACATTTTCATTCGCGAAAGAGGACATAATGGATCGCGCCAATCCTGGCGTGCGCCGGGTTGGAGATGTTTGAACCGCGACTTCCAAAGATTTGCGAGTATTAGCAATTTGCTCTTCCAGTTCGGCTTGGAAAAACCCATATTCCAAAGCCTGCCGCAATAAAGGCTCAGCCCCGCGTAGGGCGTTCGCCCATTTTCCCTGCTCCGGCTGGATCGTCAATGAACTCAATTCAATTATATCGAAAAGACCGGAATGGCCTGCGGAAGCGCTTATAAAGGGCGCGTCTGTCGTTCGCGAAAGCTCACCTAAACGCCGAGACAAGATACGGTTTCCTAACCCTTCGACAAAGTTGTCACGCCTGTTTTTGGCTGTGTCATCTTTAACCACTGCAGGACGCAATGTAGATAGGGTAAGGGTAGTTTGAATTTCCGGGTTTGTGTAATACCGTGTACGAGCCTCTCTCGCAGGTAGCCTTTCAGGCTTATATTTTTTGAGTGCTTTTCCGTCAGCTTCCCAATCGCCGAAATATTGTTCAATTTTCTTCGCAGCGTAATCTGTTTCTATATCTCCGACCAAAACAATAAACGTATTCTTCGGACGATAATATCCCTCATAGAAGGATCTGAATTGCTCTGGCGTCACAGCGTCAATCGTTTCGACTGTTCCAATAGGAATGCGATCCGGAATTGGGCTATCGCCGAGATAAAACTCAAGGTTATCCAGTGACGCGTCAAACGCCGGGCTTGAACGGGCCCGTTTTTCTGCCTTAATAATTCCTCGTTCCCGATCAATGGCTTCAGGGCCGAGCGTTAGACGGTCTGCCGTCTCGCGCATGATCATCAATGTTTCATCAAAAAGCGCTTCATCCACTTCCGGAAGCTCCAATTGATAAGTGGTTTGATCAAAACTGGTGGAAGCATTTGTATCCGCCCCAAAGGCCAATCCAAATTTCTCCAAGCGTTTAATCATCTCGCCTTCAGGTATATTTTCGGAGCCGTTAAAAGCCATGTGCTCCAAAAAATGGGCGAGACCGCGCGTTTCATCGGTCTCATTTAAAGAGCCTGTATCAATACGCATTAAAAGAGTCGCCGTTTTTGTTGGTGTCGAATTGGACCGGACAGCGTAGCGAAGTCCGTTGGGCAACTGACCATATTCAACATTTGGGTCTACCGTAAGGTCGCTTTTATCTTGCGCGAAAACAACTGTCGCCTCGCCTTTGTCGTGATCAATATTTCCTGAACAAGCTGAAAAAACCAAAACGGATAAAACGAAAGGGTAGGCAATGAGACTACGCATACTAGGACCTGTGTAACGATTTCGGACTTAACCTAATGAAAGCTTTGATAAGAGGCCGCAAGGATTGTTTAAGACATTAACCATGTCAAAAAACAGTGTCTTGAATTTTGTACCGCCTTACGGCAGGGCAATAATGTGGAAAAAGAATCTTTCGATAAACCTTCAAAGCCTTCAACAGCTTCTGCAAAGAATTTGAAGGCGGACCAAAATTTTAAACTGGAACAAAACGGGTCAGGCTTAATCATTTTTGATTTTGACGGGACAATCACGACCAAAGATACATTTGCCCTGTTTTTGAGGTATTATGCCGGGTTTTGGGGCTGGCTTAAAAACATCCTCACCTTAATGCCAACCTTTATAGCCTATAAGCTCCGGCGGATTGATCGTCACGCCGTCAAGGCGGCCGTCATCAAACAATTTTTTTCAAACAAGCCGGTTTCAGACATCGAAACTCACGCTCAACAATTTGCAAAAGATGTTATTCCCGGCCTAATTCGTCCGAAAGCTCTTGAGTGCTTTAAGGCTAAGGTGGCGGAAAACGACAACGTCTATATTTGTAGCGCCTCAATCACGCCTTATTTATTTCATTGGGCCAAAGCTCAAGGGTTTCCAGAAAAAAACGTTCTGGCTGTGGAACTTAGCCAAAGTTCAGGCATATTTTCTGGTGAGATCAAGGGATATAATGTTTGGGGTAAGAATAAAGTCCGCCGTATTTTCGACGCATTTAGTTCAGAAAATATTCATATTGCGGAGGCCTATGGGGACAGCGAGGGGGATCGGGAGTTGTTAAACGCCGCTGAGGCGTCTTTCTACAGACCTTTTCGCGTCTGACGGTTTTCAACATGGAATTTACAAATTTTCCTTTTAACAGAGGATTAACGCCTAGTCATATGGTTAACATTTGTTTAGGCTATTGGAGAGCTCGCTTTTCGTGAGCAGTTAATATTTAGACTTTTGGGGGTTTTCCGAAATGAAACGTACTCTTTTACTCGCTGCATCAGCTGCTGTGCTTGCCGCACCTACTATCGCGCAAGAATTGCCACCGGGGAACCCCCTACCCGGCGAATGCTTTGCCCGTGTTATTGTCCCTGCTCAATATGAGACATCAACCGAGCAAGTTGTTTTACGTCAAGCGGGAGAAGAAATCAGAAAAATACCGGGCCGGTTGGAAACCGTTACAGAGCGCGTCCTTGTTCAAGAAGAAAGTTTTGAATTGGTTGTTGTTGGATCTGGCGGCACAGTTATTCCAGGGCGCGGCGATATAATCGTCACTATAAACCAAACACCTTATAATATTGACTCCTCCAGAACAGTCACAGATTCCAACGGACGCCGGATCGGGTCTGTTGACAGCAACGGCAATATCGTCGGCGCGAATGGCAAAGTAATTGTCGCCAATGCAGTGGACCCCCTCACTCTGATTGGTCGCGGCTCTTACACCACAACACTTAATCTTGGCTCTAATCGCTATTCCGTCGCCTCTGACCGCAGCGTTCGCAACACCTCCGGCGCGCGTATCGGCATGATTGATTCAAATGGCAATCTAGTTGGAACAAATGGCGATGTTATCTCCCGTAGCGCCGTAAACGCCTTCTCCGGCAGCACCGGATCCACCGGACAGCCCACATTTAACACGGTGACGGAAACTGTTGTCGCTCAGGAAGCTTCCACTGAACTCGTTGTCGTTCCGCCCGTCTATGAAACAGTGACTGAAACCGTTGTCGTACAGCCGCAAACAGTGGAATATGTTACAGTTCCCCCTGTATATGAAACTTTTGAAGATACGGTTGTAATTCAGGAAGCCTCCACTGAACTCGTTACCGTCCCACCGGTTTTTGAAACTGTTGCTGATACCATTGTTGTTCAGGAAGCCACGACTGAACTTGTTACAATTCCAGCCACTTATGAAACTGTCACCGATACAGTCGTTGTTCAGCCTGCTGGTGTTGAATATACCTCTGTTCCTGCAGAATATGAGACTGTGGCCGAAACTGTTGTGACGCAAGAAGCCTCAACCGAGCTGGTCACTATCCCGGCCACTTATGAGACTGTCACGGATACAGTCGTTGTTCAGGAAGCCACAACAGAGCTTGTGACCGTCCCCCCCGTTTTTGAAACGGTCACAGACACAGTTGTTGTACAGGAAGCTTCGACCGAGTTGGTCACAGTCCCGCCTGTTTTCGAAACCGTCACCGATACCGTTGTTGTCACGCCGGCCTCTGTCACTTATGAAACTGTCCCGGCTGTATATGAAACAGTTGAAGATGTCGTTACGGTACAAGAAGCCTCCACAGAACTGGTTACTATCCCGGCAACCTACGAGACTGTCACTGAGACCTTCGTCACTCAGGAAGCGTCAACCGAACTCGTTACCGTTCCAGCAGAGTTTGAGACCAAAACTGACACCGTCGTCGTTCAAGAGGCGTCAACCGAACTCGTTACTGTTCCGGCTACTTATGAAAGTGTCACTGACACAGTTGTCGTTCAACCTGCGGGCGTTGAGTACGAAGTTGTGCCCGCTCAATATGAGACTTACGAAGACACAGTGATTGTTCAGGAAGCCTCCACAGAGCTCGTGACAATACCGCCAGTCTTCGAAACCGTGACAGACACCGTGGTCGTCCAGCCTCAATCGGTTGAATATGTCGTTGTTCCCGCTGTTTATGAGACGATCGAAGAACCTGTAGTCGTCCAAGAAGCGTCAACCGAACTCGTCACCATCCCGGCAACTTACGAAACCGTCACAGACACAGTTGTTATGACCCCTGAAACAGTTGAATATGTCGCTGTTCCCGCTGTCTACGAAACCGTTGAAGAACCTGTTGTTGTTCAGGAAGCGTCAACGGAACTTGTAACAGTCCCTCCTGTATTTGAAACCGTCACAGATACAGTCGTCGTGCAACCTGCTGGCGTCGAGTATGAAACTATTCCAGCCGTTTACGAAACTGTAAACGAAACCGTCGTGGTGCAAGAAGCTTCGACTGAACTCGTCACAATACCGGCTACATTCGAAACTGTGAAAGACACAGTTGTCGTCCAGCCTGCTGGCGTCGAGTATGAAACGGTTCCGGCCATTTACGAAACAATTGAAGAGCCTGTCGTCGTCCAAGAGGCATCTACAGAACTCGTCACCATCCCGCCGACATTTGAGACCGTTACGGATACCGTTGTGGTAACGCCCGCAACTGTGACTTACGAAACGATCCCGGCTGTCTTCGAAACGATCGAAGAGCCTGTTGTCGTTCAAGAAGCTTCTACAGAGCTGGTCACAATTCCGCCTGTCTTTGACACGGTAACAGAAACCATCGTCGTACAGCCGCAAACTGTGACTTATGAAGTTATCCCAGCGGTTTACGAGACTGTCGAACAGCCTGTTATTGTTCAGGAAGCGTCCACTGAACTCGTAACAGTTCCGGCGACCTATGAGACTGTTACCGATACGGTCGTTGTCCAGCCTCAAACGGTTGAATATGTGACGACACCGGCAAAATATGAAACATTTACTGAAACCGTTGTTGTTCAAGAAGCGTCCACCGAACTCGTAACAGTTCCCGCCACTTATGAAACTGTGACAGATACTATCGTCGTGACACCTCAGACGGTTGAGTATGTATCCATACCGGCAGTTTATGAAACAGTTGAAGACACTGTTGTTGTTCAAGAAGCTTCGACTGAGCTCGTCACTATTCCGCCTGTTTTCGAAACTGTCGTGGACACCGTTGTAGTGACGCCTCAAACAGTCGAATATGTCTCTGTTCCGGCAGTTTACGAAACAATTGAAGAGCCAGTGGTTGTTCAAGAAGCCTCTACAGAGCTGGTCACTATCCCGGCGACTTATGAAACAGTCACCGATACCGTTGTCGTCCAGCCCGCTGGCGTTGAATATGTAACTGTTCCGCCTGAGTACGAAACCGTCACTGAAAATGTTGTGGTTCAAGAGGCCTCTACAGAACTCGTCACGATCCCGCCTGTTTTTGACACTGTTACAGATACCGTCGTCGTCACGCCGGCGACCACAACTTATGAGTCTATTCCGGCCGTTTATGAAACAATTGAAGAGCCTGTCGTTGTTCAAGAAGCATCAACAGAGCTTGTCACCGTTCCGGCGACCTATGAAACGGTTACAGATACCGTTGTGGTTACGCCTGCCACAGTTGATTATGAGACTGTTCCGGCTGTTTACGAGACGATTGAAGAGCCTGTTGTCGTCCAAGAAGCGTCAACAGAGCTTGTGACAATCCCGGCCACTTTTAAAACAGTAACTGAGACAGTGGTCGTTCAAGAAGCGTCCACAGAACTCGTCAGCATTCCAGCGGTCTATGAAAATGTCAGCGAAACTTATATAGCTCAGGAAGCCTCCACAGAGCTTGTCACCGTTCCGCCTGTGTTCGAAACTGTTACAGACACCGTCGTCGTTCAGCCGCAAACCGTTGAATATGTACTTCAGCCCGCTCAATATGAGACCTATGAAGAGACGATAGTTGTTCAAGAAGCCTCAACGGAGCTTGTCACTGTTCCAGCAACCTATGAAACCGTGACTGATACGGTCGTCGTGCAAGAAGCTTCCACAGAACTCACTACTATTCCGGCCGAGTTTGAAACCGTAACTGACACGGTTGTCGCCAAAGAAGCGACGACAGAATTAGTTACCGTTCCAGCAACTTTCAAAAACGTGACTGATACAGTTGTTGTCTCTCCGCAAACCGTTGAATATGTAACTATCCCAGCGGAATACGAGACTTACGAAGAAGCCGTCGTCGTTCAAGAGGCAACGACTGAACTTGTTGTTGTCCCTGCGACCTATAAAGACGTCACAGAAACTATCGTTGTCCAAGAAGCCTCAACAGAACTCGTTACCGTTCCCGCAACTTATGAAACTGTGACAGATACTGTTGTCGTGACACCTGAAACTGTCGAATATGTCGCTCAACCCGCGACATATCGGACAGAGCAGGAAACCTATGTCCAGCAAGACGCCGCTCAAGAACTGGTCGTTATTCCTGCCACATACGAGACCGTCACAGATACAATCGTCACACAAGAAGCCAGCACGCGCGTTGAAGTTGTTCCGGCAACTTACAGAACTGTGACGGAAACCATCACGGTCCAACCTGCCCGTACAGAGCTGGAAGTTATCCCGGCGAAATATGAGACACGTTCCGAACGCGTCCTCATCGAGCCTGCGCGTGAAGAATGGAAGCCAGGTAGCCAAGCTATCAATTATGGTTCTCTAACCGCTGGCGGCCAAATCAACACAAATACGCGAGGTCAATTCACCGTCTTTAACGGCGTTTCCGAGCAAGTTGTTGAATCTACTCAAACAATCGTGAACCAGACCGGAGAAATCCTCTGCCGCGTTCTCATCCCGGCCAAGTATAAGACGATCACCAAACAAGTCGTCGCTGAGCCAGCTCGTACGGTTGAACGTCAAATTCCTGCCGTCACAAAACAAATTACAAAGCGTGTTGTCGATACGCCAGCGACTACACGTGAAGTGGCTATTCCGGCCGTTTCTGAAACGGTAACCCGCCGCGTCGTAAAAACACCGGCTCGCGTTGAAAAGCGCAATGCTGCAAACGCGAACTTCAGCCAGAAAATGGGATCTGTAGAAAAGCAGGTTCTCGCCGAAGAAGCCCGTATCGTCGAACGCCGTATTCCGGCAGTGACAAAAACAGTTCAACGCCGCGTAACAAAAACACCTGCCACTACCACAGAACGTGTCATTCCGGCGGTCACAGAGACTGTTACGCGCCGCGTCGTTGACCGCCCTGCCTCTGCGCAAGAACGCGTCATTCCGGCAGTCACAAAAATGGAAACTCGCCGCCGCGTTGTAAGTCCGGCCCGGACTGTTGAAAAGGTCGTTCCTGCGGTGACGAAACAAGTCACTCGCCGCGTTGTTGATCGCCCTGCCTCTACACAAGAGCGCGTAATACCTGCTGTGACCAAGACTGAGAGCCGCCGCGTTGTGAAAACGCCTGCTCGTACAGTTGAAAGGACCATCCCGGCTGTCACTCAAACTGTGTCTCGCCGCGTCGTGAAAACGCCTGCAGCAACAACAGAGCGCGTCATACCGGCTGTCACGAAAACGGAAACGCGCCGCCGCATCGTCTCTCCGGCCAAGACTGTTGAGAAAATCATTCCGGCTGTCACGAAAACAGTTTCTCGCCGCGTCGTGAAAACGCCGGCTCAAACTGTTGAGAAAGTTATTCCGGCTGTCTCGAAAACCCGTCAGCGCCGCGTTGTTAAAACACCGGCCCGTACAGAAGAGCGCGTCATTCCGGCCGTGACAGAAACTGTCAGCCGCCGTGTGGTTGATGTCCCGGCCTCCACCCAGGAACGTGTCGTTCCGGCTGTGACAAAAATGGAAACTCGCCGTGTTGTAAAAACACCGGCAAGAACAGTTGAGCGCGCCGTTCCGGCCGTAACCAAGACTGTTTCCCGCCGAGTTGTTAAAACACCCGCCTCGACACAAGAGCGCGTCATCCCGGCTGTGACCAAAATGGAAAGCCGACGCGTCATCAAAACGCCGGCAAAAACAGTTGAGAAGGTTATTCCGGCTGTCACGAAAACCGTGTCTCGCCGCGTTGTCAAAACACCGGCTCAGGTGACAGAACGCGTCATTCCAGCTGTCAGCAAAGCGCAGACCCGCCGCGTTATCAAAACGCCAGCGAAAACTGTTGAGCGTGCCGTTCCAGCTGTCACAAAGACTGTCTCCCGCCGCGTGGTCAAAACACCGGCCTCTACGCAAGAACGGGTGATTCCAGCTGTCACAAAGATGGAAACACGCCGCGTCGTGAAAACGCCGGCAACTACAGTTGAGAAGGTTATTCCGGCTGTCACGAAGCAAGTTGAGCGCCGGGTTGTCAAGACACCTGCCTCGACCCAAGAACGCGTTATTCCGGCCGTCACAAAGGTCGAAACACGTCGCGTTGTAAAAACACCGGCTTCGACAGTTGAGAAGGTTATCCCGGCTGTGACGAAAACTGTGTCCCGCCGCGTCGTAAAAACACCGGCCTCTACACAAGAACGCGTTATTCCGGCTGTGACCAAAGCGGAAACACGTCGCCGTCTCGTGACACCTGAAGCCACCGTGGAGCGGGTTATTCCGGCTGTCACGAAACAGGTTCAGCGCCGCATCGTGAAATCCCCAGCGTCTACAGTCGAGAAAGTCATCCCGGCCGTCACGAAAATGGAGAGCCGCCGCGTTATCAAAACGCCGTCTCAAACAGTCGAGAAAGTTATTCCGGCTGTCACAAAAACTGTGTCCCGCCGCGTCGTGAAAACACCGGCCTCTACACAAGAACGCGTCATTCCGGCCGTCACAAAGGCTCAGAGTCGCCGCGTGATCAAAACGCCAGCAAGAACAGTCGAACGCGCCGTTCCGGCCGTCACAAAAACTGTCTCACGCCGCGTCGTGAAAACACCGGCCTCTACACAAGAACGCGTCATTCCGGCGGTTACCAAAATGGAAACACGTCGCGTTGTGAAAACGCCTGCCTCTACTGTCGAGAAAGTCATTCCGGCCGTAACGGCTCAAGTTGAACGCCGTGTCGTGAAAACGCCAGCCTCTACACAGGAACGCGTCATTCCAGCTGTTACCAAAATGGAAAGTCGCCGCGTCATCAAGACTCCTGCTCAAACAGTCGAGAAAGTTATCCCGGCTGTCACGAAAACGGTCTCTCGCCGCATCGTTAAGACACCGGCTCAGACGCAAGAACGCGTTGTTCCGGTTGTAACAAAGCAAGAAAGTCGCCGACGTCTGGTTTCTCCGGCTCGTACCGTTGAGCGCACTATTCCGGCAGTGACAAAAGCGGTTTCTCGCCGCGTCGTGAAAACGCCAGCGTCTACACAAGAGCGCGTTATCCCGGCCGTGACAAAGCAAGTAGAGCGCCGCGTCGTCAAGACACCGGCACGAACAGTTGAGCGCGCCATTCCGGCCGTCACCAACACTGTGGAACGCCGCGTCGTAAAAACGCCGGCTCAAACCCAAGAGCGGGTTATCCCGGCTGTCACCAAAGTGGAAACCCGCCGTGTAATCAAAACGCCAGCAAAAACGGTTGAGAAACAAGTTCCTGCTGTGACCAAACAGGTCAGTCGACGCGTTGTCAAAATACCGGCTCAGACTCAAGAACGCGTCATTCCAGCTGTCTCAAAAACTGTTGAGCGCCGCGTCATGAAAACGCCGGCTCAGACTCAAGAGCGGACGATCCCTGCTGTAACTAAGCAAGTCAGTCGTCAGGTCGTGAAAACGCCGGCTCAAACCCAAGAACGGGTCATCCCGGCTGTCACGAGCACAGTTGAACGCCGCGTCGTTAAGACACCAGCCCGGACTGTAGAGCGTGCCACGCCAGCTGTGACTAAGACTGTTCAGCGCCGCGTCGTAAAAACGCCGGCTCAAACCCAAGAACGCGTTATCCCAGCGGTCACAAAGACTGTGGAACGCCGCGTTATGAAAACGCCTGCGCAGACGCGCGAGCGGGTTATTCCGGCCGTCACGAAAACGGAAACACGTCGCCGCATTAAAACGCCGGCTCAAACCCAAGAGCGGGTTATCCCGGCTGTCACAAAGCAGGTAACGCGCCGCGTTGTTAAGACACCGGCTACAACGCAAGAGCGTGTCATTCCGGCTGTCACGAAAACAGTGACGCGCCGCGTCCCTGTCGGTGCCCCGAGAATCGAACGCCGCGTGATCCCTGCCCGCTACGAAACGATTGAAGTTCAGCGAGAGGTCGAAGCGCCGCGTACTGAAACCGTCGTGATCCCGCCAGAGTACGGAACAATTGAACGCCGTACTCAGATCTCTGCTGAAAGTGCCGAGTGGCGTCAGGTTCTCTGCGAGGCAAATGCGAACGTCACAGTTATCTCCGCCATCCAGCGGGCACTACAAACGCAAGGCTATTACAGCGGCGCAATTGACGGCACATTAGGGCGCGCAACCTACGCCTCTGTCGAGTCCTTCCAAAAAGACAATAATCTGTCCACGGGTGGTCTGACCCTCCGCACAGTTGATGTCTTGGGTGTTGATTGGCGCTCTATGGTTGGCGGCGTGTCCGGAACGGAACGCGGCGCTTTCCAAAGCGGTCAGGCTTTTGACGGCGGACGTTCTAACGGCTCAAGCACAGGCTTTACGTCCGGCAACACAACCACAACGACGACAACTACCCGTACCGGCTACTCTATCGGAGCGGATAGAACGGTCCGCGACAGCTCCGGCCGTCTCATTGGGCGTCTGGACGGGAACGGCAATGTGGTTGACGCGTCAAGTACAATCATCATCCGTGACTTCGCAGCACGCTCAGGCGCGCTCGGGTCAGGCGAGATGGGCCTCGGCTCAGTCGGCACAACGACTGGTTCTATTTCCACGACGAATTCTGTTAACGGGACTGTCACCGATAGCCGCACAACAGGCTTCACAGTCCGGAATGACGGATCTGTTGTTAACGCCGAAGGCGCTGTGATTGGCCGCGTTGACGGAAACGGAAATATCGTGGACGCAAATGGCCAAGTCATTGGCCGCGTAAATCCGCGATAACCCCTAAAAAACCGGGACGGGAACGTTCCGAACGCCTCTTCGCCCCGCCTCACCTTTGTGTCGCGGGGCTTTTCTTTGGAATGAGCAAATATTTCACTTTGCCAAAACGGCCTGAAACCTGTAAAAGATGAACCCTGTGCGTTGACAGAGACGGCTCTGACTGTATAAGGCGCAACGAATTGGCCGCCGCCTTTCGTCTGCGATTCCCTTGAACTTATTCAAAGGATATCAGACAAACCCGAGGCGGCTTTTGAATTTTTGGGTGTTCCTCTCGATATTGGAACGCCTCATTGGAAGGAAAGATCATGTTTGCAGTGATCCAAACCGGCGGTAAACAGTACAAGGTCGCCGAGAACGATATTATCGTTGTTGAGAAACTTGACGGCGAAGCCGGAGACAAAGTCTCTTTCGGCGATGTTCTTATGCACGGCAAAGACGGCGACGTAAAAGTCGGGGCTCCGCTCGTGAAAGGCGCCAGCGTAGCCGGTGAAATTCTAGAGCAGCGAAAAGGCGCAAAAGTTCTTGTCTTCAAAAAGAAGCGCCGCCAGAACTATCGTCGTAAGAAAGGCCATCGTCAAAACGAAACGGCCATTAAAATCACAGGAATTACAGGCTAGGCTCCGCGCCCGCCTTTTGGAACAGGAGTAACTCATGGCTCATAAAAAAGCAGGTGGTTCGTCCAATAACGGTCGCGACAGTGCAGGCCGTCGCCTTGGCGTCAAGAAATCAGGTGGCCAAGCGGTCATCCCTGGAAACATTATTTTGCGTCAGCGCGGCACAAAATATTATCCTGGCGCAAATGTAGGCATGGGCAAAGACCACACTCTATTTGCCAAGTCCGAAGGCCGCGTGTCTTTTGAAACGAAACGCAATGCCCGCACATTTGTGTCTGTCATGCCATTGGCCGACGCCGCTGAATAAGCCCGATTTTAAATTGGGTCCCGCCAAACAGGCGACCCGATAAAAAATAGCAGGGAAATCGGGTCTCCGATTTCCCTTTTTTGTTATTTTTCTAGTGTAGTGAAAGAGACACCCCCCTGCTACGCCCTATGTAAGGAGGCGAGCATGAAAGATACTCTAGAAACAGAGAGATTAGTTTTACGTCAATTGCGTGATGAAGACGCTGTGGCCTTGTCCAAATATGGCAGCAATTTTGACATTGCCCGCATGACGGGAAGCTTCCCTCACCCCTTTCCTCTCCTTTCTGCCGAATTTAAAATATTGCATTTGAAGGCTCAAAACCGACGGAGCTTGGCGTATCCCTATGCTATTACCGAGAAAGGACATGACGCCATGATCGGAATAGTTGATCTGTTTCGTCAAATAGAAACAGATAATTTGGAATTCGGTTATTGGATTGGGGAACCTTTTTGGGGCAAAGGATATGCATCCGAAGCATGTAGAGGGCTCATGGAGGAGGCAGATCGCCATTTTGGACCTGCCGTGCTAAGAGCCGGCGTCTTTTCTGATAATCCAGCTAGTCTTCGTGTTTTGGAAAAACTCGGATTTGAACTTACAGGGAAAAAGGAAGTCTATTTTTCAATGGCAAGACTTAAAAAGGCGGAAAGTCTCCTTTTGGAACGTCCCGCCACCCCCACAGCTTCCTTAAGCGAATAGCCGAGTGAATACTTGCTAGTCAGACGCTCAGGAAAGTCCTAGATACTGGCCCGAAAGAAGAATTATGAAATTTTTAGACCAAGCCAAAATATTTGTGAAATCCGGCAATGGCGGCGCAGGTAGCGTTTCCTTCCGGCGCGAGAAATACGTGGCCTTTGGCGGCCCAAACGGCGGTGACGGCGGCAAGGGCGGAGATGTCTGGGTTGAAGCGACCCGAGACCTCAATACCCTCATCGATTACCGCTATCAACAACATTTCAAAGCCGACACGGGCGTGCACGGTATGGGTCGTGACCGCACCGGCGCTGCGGGTGAGGATATTGTCCTCAAAGTCCCTGTCGGCACTCAAGTCATAGATGCTGATACAGATGAAGTGTTGGTTGATTTGACGGAAGAAGATCAACGCGTTTTGCTGGCCAAGGGCGGCAATGGCGGATGGGGCAATGCCCGGTTTAAATCCTCGACGAACCAAGCCCCGCGCAAAGCTAACCCGGGCGAAGAAGGCGAAGAACGCTGGGTTTGGCTCCGTCTAAAACTTTTGGCTGATGCCGGACTTGTCGGCCTTCCCAATGCTGGAAAATCGACTTTTTTATCCACGGTTACAGCGGCTTCTCCCAAAACGGCGGATTACCCCTTTACGACACTTCACCCGCATTTAGGAGTGGTCAACCTAGGGGCTGCTGAACGCTTTGTCTTGGCCGACCTTCCTGGGCTGATTGAAGGCGCTTCAGAAGGTGCGGGACTTGGACATCGTTTTCTAGGTCATGTCGAGCGCTGCGCCGCTGTCTTGCATCTTGTAGATGCGTCGGCAGATGCCCCAGCAGAAAACTATCGCATAATCCGTAATGAACTCGTGGAATATGACGGAGGTATAGAGGACAAGCCGGAAATCGTTGTTCTAACCAAATGCGACTCCCTAGACGAAAATCTCCTCACGGAAGTAAAAGAAAGCGTAGAAGCGGAATGTGGTCAGACTCCCCTTCTAATCTCCAGCGTTGCTAATCAGGGTCTAAAACCTGTCTTATTTGCCGTTTATAAGCATGTTAAGACCCGCCGCCAAAAGGAAGATGCAAAACGTGAGCAAAAACGAATTGCGCAAGCGATTAAGGACGGCGAGCTGGAAGAAGAAAAAGGCTGGTCACCCTAATTTTAGGGCAAAGGGGTCAGTCATTATGAGTAAAGACTTAGACACTTATCGGCGTTTAGTGATCAAGATTGGCTCTGCCTTACTCGTGGAGCCCGAAACTTATGCGCTCAGACAGACGTGGTTGACGGATCTCTGTTCGGAAATTTCGAACCGTCACAAAAAAGGACTGGAAACTTTAGTGGTTTCTTCGGGCGCAATTGCACTTGGTCGAGCCCGACTTGGACTTATCGGTAAGCGTCTATCTTTGCCCGAAAAACAAGCCTGCGCTGCGGCGGGGCAATCTCATTTAACGCAAGCATATGATCAGGCCTTGGCACAATTTGGCTTGCACGCCGCGCAAGCTCTATTGACCCTTACGGACACCGAAGACCGACGGCACTGGCTTAATGCGCGTTCCACGCTGGAAACACTCCTTAGCCTCAATACCGTCCCGGTTATTAACGAGAATGACACCGTCGCTACAGATGAAATCCGTTATGGCGACAATGACCGCTTAGCCGCCCGAACAGCGCAAATGGTTGGGGCCGACGGACTGCTTCTCTTGTCCGACATTGACGGACTTTACACGTCAGATCCCCGAACCAATAAAACTGCTCGGCACCTTCCGCAAATAGACTCCCTTACGCCAGATATTTTCGCCATGGGCACAGGCGCAAATACAAACCGGGCCGTAGGCACGGGGGGTATGGCGACGAAACTTGCCGCTGCACAAATTGCCACTCAAGCCGGCTGTGACATGATTATCATGGACGGAGGTGCGCCCTCCCCGTTTTCCCGCTTAGAAAACGGCGAGCGCTCGACCTTGTTTTCAGCGACCACTAATCCGAAAAATGCCAGAGCGCAGTGGATCATCGGCTCTCTCAAGCCTAAGGGACGCCTTCAGGTAGATGACGGCGCTATCAAAGCTTTAAAAAATGGGAAAAGCCTGCTGGCCGCGGGCGTGACCCAGTTAAAAGGTAGTTTTTCCAAAGGAGACGCCGTGGCAATTTGCGACCGAGAAGGAGGCGAAATCGCCAGAGGTCTCTCAAATTATGACAGTCGGAATGCCCTTCAAATAATAGGGCAGAAAAGCGATAAAATTGAAGACATATTAGGATATACCAACGGCCCCGCCCTGATACACCGCGACAATTTGGTGATGTTGTCAAATGTATGAGGGCCTTAAAATCGGTCTGTTCGGAGGTTCGTTTAACCCCGCGCATAAGGGACATCTACATGTAGCAGAGGCTGGATTGCGAGAGTTGGGGCTTGATCAAATCTGGTGGCTCATCAGCCCTCAGAATCCGCTCAAACCCGAACAGCCGAGTTATAGCAGCCGCGTTGAGACAGTCCTGGCGCTAAATCTACCTCCGCGTATGATTATCAGCCATGCCGAAAAGCAAGCCGGCACGAATTACACAATTGATTTGCTAAGACATTTAAAACAACACCACCCCCGCACCCGCTTTGTTTTTATGATCGGGGCAGATAATTTTGCCCAATTGCCAGAATGGCGGGATTGGCAAGAGATTATGGCGCATTTTCCAGTCGCGGTGATTTCGCGGCCGGGAGACTCACTCAAATCCCGACTCGGGCAGGCCGCCCGTCAATATGCGGACTATCGTATATCGGAACTAAGCGCAGTCTCTTTGGCAGAAATGACAGCACCGCGGTGGACATATCTGACTTTGCCCCTAAATAAGAGATCTTCCTCAGCCTTGCGGGCCAAACTGGCCATAGACTGAACTTTATGTTATATGATTCTCATTAACAGGAAAAATGGGACGTATTGTCCACTGTGAATATGGAGAGCCTTCTGAGCACCCAAACTGCTGTCAGCACACCCTCACCGTCCAAATCCTCCGCCGCTGATCAAAAGGCGTCAAAACAGCTGTCTAATTTTTTACAGCATATTTTGGATGAGAATTCTGCCCAAGACATTATCGAAATTGACGTGCGCGGAAAATCCTCTGTTGCCGATTACATGATCGTGGCTTCTGGCCGCTCCAATCGCCATGTCAGTGCCTTGTCCGATTATGTTTTGCGTGCTTTGAAAGAGGCTCAGTTCAAGGAAGTTGGAGTCGAAGGTCAAGAAGGCTGTGACTGGGTTCTGGTCGATGTCGGCGATGTGATTTTGCACATTTTCCGTCCTGAAGTCCGTGTTTTTTACAATCTTGAAAAAATTTGGTCCGTTCCTATGCCTGAAGGCTTACAGAACATTGCCGAGGAAGCGCCGGCCGAGACTGACTTCTAAGTGGCAACCAAAATCATTATCCGCGCGGGCGGAACTATGCGCGCAGGCTCTGAACGTGATCTCGTGGATGATTACATTACCCGAGCCAATCTTTTGGCCCGCCAGACGGGATTTCTCTCAGTCGAAGAACAGGCTGTCGATGTCAGAAGCTGTAAAACCCGCGAAGAAGAAACGCTAAAACTTTTCGACGCCATCCCCAATACGGCGCTATGTTTTGCTCTTGATGAACGTGGCAAAGCTTTTGCCTCTCGGCAAATGGCAAAAACTCTGTCGCAGGCGCGCGATGACGGGCAGTCAGAAATTTATCTGGTGATTGGCGCGGCAGACGGGTTCGAACCATCTGCTATCCCTTCCTCTGCTCGTAAATGGTCCTTGGGAACGCAAACTTGGCCCCATAAACTCGTTCGAATTATGATTGCAGAGCAAACCTATCGCGCTTTGTCCATCTTGGCAGGCACACCTTATCATCGCGATTAAGCGCAAGAATCAGATAGCCGTATTAAGGCGGCGTTAAACGAGACCGCGCTACATAAAGCTCATGTTAACCCTAAGGCTCATCTGTTGTTTTGCTGCTTGGCTGTGCCTTTGTGGTCCCGTCTGGGCGCAATCTCAGAACCCGAAAGATCTAGACGCCCTCACTCAAGCTGAAAAAGCAGCGCGCGCCGAAGCTAAAGCGCTAGATGAACGCCGTAAAGTTGTGACAGGAGAAATTTCAGATCTTGAAAACTCCATTGAAAAACTAAGCCTTGAAATACGGGGATTTGAGAAAGACGCCTTGGCTCTCCAAGAAAAAAAGGCAAAAATCGACGTCAATATTTCTGAAATAGAGGATGCTATCCGACTTGATGAAGCAGAACTGCTTAAGCTATTAGCGGCCCTTCAGCGCATGGAAGCCAATCCGCCGCCTACGCTCGCTTTGCGCCCTGACAATGCCATTGCGACAGCGCAAGCCGGACAGCTCATGACAACACTATCCAAGCAGTTAGACCAAAGAACCAAGGTTTTGACCGCGCAATTAACCAGTTTGGCCGAAGAGCAGAGCCTCGCAGACGAAACCCAAGCTCAGATAGAGGCTAATCAGAGACAATTAGAGAGACGGAGAGCGAAAACTCAAAGCTTGGTCGCAGAAAAATCAACTTTAAGAAAATCCATAGATACACAACACGAAGAAAAACAGGCCTTAGTGACAAAACTGGCACAAGAATCAGAAAGCTTGCGGGAATTGCTCGAAAAGCTTGAGTCAGAAGCCAAGTCAATAAGACCACGTATCAAACCCGGGCGCGGCATTACTCAGCCCTCTAAGCGTCCAGCCCTCCCCCTTGCTCTTCCAGAAGGCATCGGGCCATTTGCCAAAGCCAAAGGACGTTTAACGCTTCCTGTTTCCGGCCCCTTAACAAGTCGCTACGGCGGAAATGAGCAAGGTCTGACCTTTAGAACGGCGTCACGCGGGCAAGTCTTGGCCCCCTATGCCGGACGCGTTGAATTTGCCGGGCCTTTTAAAAATTACGATAAAGTGATTATCGTTGATGTGGGAGAGGGGTATTATATCCTCATGACAGGTCTTGGGGATATTTTTGCCGAGATCGGCGAAACTCTAAAACAAGGAGACCCGGTTGGGTCAATGCCGCCCGATGCGTCGGGTTCAAACGAGCTTTATCTAGAAGTCAGAAAAGATGGACAAACCGTTGACCCCGGCCCTTGGCTGGCTCTTTAGGCCCGCTTATTTGAGGACAAACCAAACTGGTAACTTACGCCCCAAAGGGTGCAAATTACAGTTTTTTGACTTTCCAGCGGCGTATAGGCGGCATAAGTATAAAGTCCGAACCGGTTTCATATGAAAATTGCGAGCTGTTTGGCGAACATTCGAAAGGCTGACATGATGAAGTATATTTTACCTGCAATAGGCTCGGTCGCAGCCATATCGCTTTTTGCTTTTTCTTCGGCAAACCAAACAGCGGTCGCGGTAGAGCCGGCCTCGAATACGAACACATTCGAACAACTTGATCTCTTTGCTGATGTTCTCGCCCGCGTCAGAACAGACTATGTCGTTGAGGTGAATGACGCAGAGCTTATCGAGAATGCTCTGAACGGAATGTTACAGTCCCTCGACCCCCATTCCAGCTATGTCACGCCTGAACAATTCAAAGAGCTTCAAGTGACGACCAGCGGGGAATATGGCGGTCTTGGAATGGAAGTCACGATGGAAGAAGGCTTCGTCAAAGTGATTGCGCCAATTGATGAAACCCCAGCGAAACGCGCCGGAATTAAGGCGGGCGATTATTTGACTGAAATCGATGGCAAATCCATTCTCGGCTTATCGCTGACTGAAGCTGTGAAACAAATGCGCGGAAAACCAGGCGAAGAAATAACCGTGACGGTTGTCCGAAAGGATGAAGAGCCAAAAGATATCATGATCACGCGTGAGGTAATTAAACGGGTCGTTGTTAAAAGCGAAGTAAAAGACGGGATTGGTTATATCCGTTTAGCTCAATTTAACGACAAGGCTGAAGAAGGCGTCGTTGACGCGATTAAATCTCTTAAGAAAGAATTTGGCGGTAAGATACCCGGTATAGTGCTTGATTTACGGGCCAATCCCGGCGGACTTTTGGATCAGTCCATCAAAGTGTCTAGCCTGTTTCTTGATGGGGGCGAAATCGTTTCTACTCGTGGACGTGTTGCCTCGGACACTCAGCGCTATAACGGCGAAGCCGGAGAGCTTGCTAAAGGTGTTCCTCTCGTCGTATTGATAGACGGAGCGTCAGCGTCGGCTTCTGAGATTGTCGCCGGTGCCATTCAAGATCGCGGACGCGGCTTGCTCGTTGGCATGCAGACATTCGGTAAAGGGTCTGTGCAATCCGTTATTCCTCTTCGCGGGGGCCGAGACGGCGGTCTTCGTATGACCACCCAGCGTTATTACACACCGTCCGGAACGTCTATACAGGGCACTGGCATTACACCAGACATTGCCGTTTCAGCGGGTCCTGACGATGGAAAAGCTGACCGATTGCGCCGGGAAGCCGATTTGCCCCATGCTATTTTAAACGAAAACGCCGAGGCCGAGAAAGACGGGGAAGCAGAAGAGTTGATCATTGATTACCCGGCGGAAGATTTTGATGTCGAGGAAGATTATCAACTTCAAAAAGCTATCGCGCTGCTCAAAGGCGGACAATACGCCTCTAAACTCGCAGACTTACAGGGTTAGGCTATAATAAAAATGTCCCTCATGCGCGCTTCAGGCTATCTCTCATCGTGTTTCATCGCTGGCGTTATAGCCTTTCTAGCCCCTTTGGCTTTTGCTCAGGACGTGCCCGATCAAAACATTGAGGAAAAAACCCAACCGAGTAATGAAGTCATTCTCGACAAAATGGAATTGTTTGCCGATGCTTTGACACGGGTTAGGGATTATTATGTTGAGCCGAAAGATGAAAAAGAACTCATAGAAGCCGCGCTAAACGGCGCCCTCTCTTCATTGGACCCTCATTCTAACTACGCCCCTCCTGCTGCTTTCACGGATCAAAGAGAAGCCGCAAAACGCGAATATGGCGGACTTGGTATCGAAGTCAGCATGGAAGGCGGCTTGGTCAAAATAAATTACGCCATAGAGGAAGGCCCCGCCTATCAAGCCGGGATACGGTCCGGCGATTTCATCTCTGCTGTTGCCGGAGAATCAATCCTTGGAAAAGAACTTAATGACGCCGTTGAAAATATGCGGGGACCCGTTGGGGAACCCGTTAAAGTCACTATCTTGTCCGGGGACGATGAGCCTCGTGAGCTAGAGGTTGTGCGTCAGGTCGTTCGAGGCCGCGCTGTGCGACACCGCGTGGAGCAAGGTCTAGGCTATGTCTTTATCGAAACTTTCAATAATGACCGTCTCACAGATGATCTAAAAAATGCTTTGAACATTCTCAAAGCCGATTTGGACGGTTCTCTTCCAGGCCTGATTATTGACCTTCGAGGAAATCGCGGCGGATTATTAGATCAATCCGTTTCAGTTTCCGGCTTATTTCTAGACGGAGGCGAAGTCCTTTCTGCAAGGGGACGGGACGATTCTGACACGCAACGTTATCATGCAGAGCCAGGCGAGCTCTATCCCGACATGCCTATTGTAGTTCTTGTAAATTCCGGATCTGCCTCAGCCGCAGAGATCGTAGCCGGAGCGCTTCAGGACCGGGGACGGGCCGTCGTTATAGGCCGCCGCACCTTTGGTAAGGGCTCCGTACAGTCAGTCATACCTTTAATAGAAAATGGCGGAGCGTTGCGCATGACGACTCAGCGCTATTTCACACCGTCCGGTAATTCCATTCAGGGGCGAGGCATTATGCCTGACCTTTTGGTTGCGGCTTTCCCGGACGAAGGTGAAATTCAAGATCGTTTTCGCGAGAACAGCCTCCCGCATTCTCTTATCAATCCAGATCATTCCGATTTTGAGGAAAATTACGCAGACATACTTTATCCCTCAGCCGATCTGCCGGACACCGTCGACTTCCAACTCCGCAAAGCGGTAGATATACTGAAAACGTCTCGCTATCGTACTCTTTTGCAAGCTCAAAACAACTTGCCCGAAGGAATCGCCTCGGCCATTCCGGCTGTCTCTCAATAGGGCGTCTGAATGCCGAAAAGAAGTCGATATAGACGTCAGCTTCAAATCGCCTTAGTCACCATTTCATATGAGTAATCCGTCCGGACATCTACGCCCTGAATCCTCTTTGCGAAGAAGGCGGCAATTACAGCTCCCGAAACGGCGGTGGCATATTTTAGGGGCGCTGACGCTACTCGCTTTTGCAGGTATTGCCGGCGCGATTGTCCTTACAATAACCCCTTCCGATACGGCGCCCTATACAAGTGGGCAGCTTGCCCTTGATCCCCTTCCCCAGCCGCTTTTGGCCACGAACCTGAATAGTGACAATGACGTTTTGCCTGACCTATTGGCGGGCGAGGTTCCCGAAGGGGAAAACCCGACCCAATCCCTAAGGCAACAAGCCAAAACAGATGCCTTGGGAAATCCGCTTAGAAAAGATACGCAAACACCTTCAAACCCTCTGCCAAATAAGCCAAAAATCGTCCTAGTGGATGGTAAACCTCTGAATGAAGGCTCCGCTGAGATCTATTCCGAATTAACCCAGAATGGCCCTTTTGGTCCCCTGCCTAAAAAGGCAGAGAATGGAAACTCATCTTTCGAGGCTTACCGTAAAAACGTCTCCACTCACTCTGGACAGAAATCGGTTTCAATTATCATCGGCGGGCTTGGGGTAAATCGAGATTTGACGCAAAGAGCGATTGACGTTCTTCCGGCCAATGTCACGCTTTCTTTTGCGGCTCATAGCCCGGACCTTCAAAGCTGGATGGACAAAGCCCGCTTAAACGGCCACGAAGTCTTGCTTGAAATTCCGATGGCGTCTGAGGAGTCCAATTTGGATGAGCCCGGATCAAATCGCATGCTCAAAGCCGGTGAAACAGACCAAAACAAAGAAAATTTGGACTGGCTACTCAGTCGGGCCCAAGGTTATTTTGGCATTATCAACTATAATGGAGATGCCTTTCTGACTCGTGCGGATGCGGCCGCACCTACCCTGAATCGTCTGTCAGACAGCGGACTGGCTTTTATCTCTGACGGAGCCTTTACCGCGCCGTCATTGGATGCCCTCGCACAGTCCGTCGGCCTACCGTATACAGCCGGTTTCGGACTGATTGATCCTGAGCCCAAAAGCGCCCTGATTGAAATAGAGCTCTCAAGGCTCGCCAGTCAAAGCGCCGAGGGCCATACACCGGTGGGAGTTGGCTTTGCTTATCCAGAAACAATTTCGTCAGTGAAACGCTGGATTGACGACTTGCCTGGCCAGTCTTTGGAACTCGTGCCCGCATCAGCGACCTTAAAATAGTATAGAAGTGAGTATGACTATAGCCTCCGAAACTTACCGCCCAGAAGACTACCGCCCGAATGTTGGCGCCGCTATTTTTAATGCCCAAGGCCAAATCTGGCTTGGCAAACGCTTTGGCGAAGATGGCCCTTATGCTTGGCAATGCGCGCAAGGCGGAATTGATGAGGGTGAGGATTTTTACGAAGCTGCTTTACGAGAACTATGGGAAGAAACAGGTATTCGTGAAGACAAACTTTCTCTGCTCGGTCGCATTGATGAATGGCTCTATTATGACTTCACTGAGGAGGCCCGCCTCAATCGGCGTAAGCGAGAACATAAAGGCCAGAGACAAAGATGGTTCGCCTTTCGTTATCACGGCGATGGTTCCGATATCGATCTTTGTGCTCATGGGGAGCAAGAATTTTCAGATTGGAAATGGGCGGATTTAAAGACAATTCACGAGTCTGTGGTGCCGTTCAAACGCGGCGTGTATGAACGGCTGATTGTCGAATTTGCAGACTTTGCAACTCCGATGGCATAGCTAAGTCCGCTTGAGATATGTGCAAAAAATTTTGACCTTGTGGCGGGGAGATGGCGTTCACTGGGTTTATTATCTATTTGCTCGTCACACAACCAAGGTGGACTGGCAAGCGCATTACACGCCGAAGGCTGACGCCAAAAGGACCAGATCCGGCTTTAAATTACTTACACTATTCTCAAGTGGATCCACGCGCGATGTGGGTATGTGAGGCCGGACAATATGAAAATCGCGCAGAGCGACAAGAAGATATAAAAAAACCGGACTTTCATAAGCCCGGTTTCTTAGAACAATATGGACGAATTAATATCCTAAAGTGTTGCCGCAACGGCATTTAGCCCATCCAGATTTTGCTGAACCGCTAGAGCTGCTTCCCCTTCGAGACCTATGAGGGAATCTTTTGCAGATGCTATATCGTCTTGAAGACGCTCCGAGGTTAGCTCTGACATTGGTGCCGCGCGCTCGGCCAAAACAGTCAAACCTGCTGGTGTTACATCGGCAAATCCACCTTGAACGAAAAACTGCTTTTCCGCGCCGTTTTCATAAACGGTAATTGCGCCCGTACGGATCGCCGCCATAAGCGGCGCATGATCTGGAAGGACACCAAAATTCCCTTCAGTACCAGGAATATCGACCTGATCGACTTTACCCGAATAAAGTTCGCGTTCGGGAGAAACCAGAGAGAAATGTAGCTTATTAGCCATTCTTTATCCTAACCGCAGTCAATACAGCCTAAGCCGCGTCTTTCGCCGCCATTTTACCGGCTTTTTCGATCACGTCGTCAATACCGCCAACCATATAGAACGCTTGTTCTGGTAGGTGATCATATTCACCTTCGACTAAACCTTTAAAGGAGCGAACTGTGTCCGCAAGGTCTGTCAGGATGCCTGGTGAACCGGTAAAGATTTCAGCAACGTGGAAAGGCTGAGACAAGAATTTCTCAACTTTACGCGCCCGAGACACAACCAGCTTATCTTCTTCGGACAATTCGTCCATGCCAAGAATAGCAATGATGTCCTGCAAAGATTTATAGCGCTGTAGAATTTCCTGAACCTGACGCGCAACTTCGTAATGTTCCTGACCGACGATACGCGGCTCAAGAATACGGGAGGTGGAGTCAAGCGGGTCAACCGCTGGATAAATACCTTTTTCAGAAATCGCACGGTTTAGAACCGTTGTCGCATCCAAGTGAGCAAAGGAAGTCGCTGGCGCCGGGTCAGTCAAATCATCAGCCGGGACGTAAATCGCCTGAACGGAGGTGATGGACCCTTTGTTTGTAGATGTAATACGTTCCTGCATTTGGCCCATTTCCGTAGCCAAAGTAGGCTGATAACCCACAGCAGAAGGAATACGACCTAAGAGCGCGGACACTTCTGAACCGGCCTGCGTAAAGCGGAAGATGTTATCAACGAAGAACAAAACATCTTTGCCTTCTTCATCGCGGAAATATTCGGCCTGAGACAAACCGGTCAGCGCTACGCGAGCACGGGCTCCGGGAGGCTCATTCATCTGACCGTAAACGAGGGTCGCGCGGCTTTCGCCATCAAGGTCAATAACGTTCGATTCGATCATTTCGTGGTAAAGGTCATTCCCTTCACGAGTCCGCTCACCAACACCGGCAAATACGGAGTAACCACCATAAGCTTTGGCGATGTTGTTGATGAGTTCCATGATGAGAACGGTTTTACCCACTCCCGCACCGCCGAAGAGACCGATTTTACCACCTTTTGCATAAGGGCAGAGCAGATCGATAACTTTAATGCCGGTCGCGAGGACTTCGGATTCAGTTGATTGATCCACAAAAGGAGGCGCTTCTTTGTGAATAGACGCTTTGGCTTTTGTCTTAAGCGGGCCGCGATCATCAATCGGGTCACCAATGACGTTCATGATACGGCCAAGTGTTTCCGGTCCAACAGGCACCGTAATGGGCGCCCCCGTATCAGTCACAGATTGACCGCGCACCAGGCCTTCAGTGGCGTCCATGGCAATTGTGCGAACTGTATTCTGACCCAAATGCTGTGCGACTTCGAGAACCAGGCGATTACCTTGGTTATCTGTTTCCAGCGCGTTCAGGATGGCTGGCAAATTGTCTTCAAATACGACGTCAACAACGGCCCCGATCACCTGAGTGATTTTACCGGCTGACATAGCTTTGCTGACGACCTTTTTGGTCGCCGCACGCTTGGTTGTCGGCTTCTTGGCTGTTGTTTTTTTAGCGGCCGGTTTTTTGACGGCTGTTTTTGTTGCTGCTTTCGCCATGAGTGTGTTCCTCTAGCTTTCTTTAAAGCGCTTCCGCGCCTGAGATAATCTCAATCAGTTCAGATGTAATCTGAGCCTGACGTGTTCTGTTGAAGGTCAATGTCAGCTTGTCGATCATATCGCCGGCATTGCGCGTGGCATTATCCATCGCAGTCATTTTAGAGCCCATCTCTCCGGCCTGGTTTTCCAACAGGGCGGTAAAGATTTGCGTATTGATATTGCGCGGCAAAAGAATCCGCAAGATTCCGGCTTCATCGGGTTCATAGGTATAAATCGCACCTTTGAGATCCGGTCCGGTATCTTCACTCTCTTCGTCAATAGATGCGATAGCCGGGATAAGTGTATTTGACACGGCGTCTTGAGTCATAACATTGACGAATTTTGAATAGACCAGTTTGCAAACGTCGAATTCACCGTTGCGAAACATTTCCGTAATCGTTTCGCCAATACTTTGAGCGATACCGGCATGAAGTTTACGCTCTTCTTTCAAAGAGATAAATTTGACGATATTATCGTGATAAAGGCGATTAAGCTGATCATAACCTTTCTTCCCGATCAGGAAGAGTTTGACCGTTTTCCCCTGCCCTTCAAGTGCCACAATTTCTTCGCGGGCTTTCCGGACAATATTGGTATTAAAACCGCCGCAAAGGCCGCGGTCTGCTGTTGCGACAACGAGGAGAACCGTGTCTTCTTTGCCGTTTCCGACCAAGAGCTCCGGCGCGTCACCGACCCCGATCATTGAGCCGGCAAGGTTTGTGATAACGCTGTTAATGCGTTCTGCATAGGGGCGCGCATTTTCCGCCGCTTCCTGCGCCTTACGCAATTTCGCGGCCGCGACCATTTGCATGGCTTTAGTAATCTTCTGTGTGTTTTTCACAGAAGAAATACGGTTTTTAAGATCCTTGAGGCTGGCCATGAGGCGTCCTTAGGCTGCAAAGTTAGACGTGAAATTTTCCAACACAGATTTGATTGTGTCTTCGATATCATCCGTCAGTTTTTTCTGCGACGCGATGTCTGATAATAATGAGCTGTGCTCTCCTTTCAGATGTGAGAGCAATTCGCGCTCATATTTCTGAACGGATTTTACAGGCACGCTATCCAGATAGCCACGTGTACCGGCATAAAGCACGATGACTTGCTCTTCCACTTTCAACGGGGAGAATTGCGGCTGCTTCAACAGCTCTGTCAAACGCTCACCCCGCGCCAATAGAGCCTGAGTTGAGGCATCAAGGTCGGAACCAAACTGGGCAAAAGCGGCCATCTCGCGGTATTGCGCAAGTTCACCTTTAATCGGGCCAGCGACCTGTTTCATCGCTTTGATTTGCGCAGAAGATCCCACACGAGACACAGACAGACCGACGTTAAGCGCTGGACGAATACCTTGGAAGAACAAGTCTGTTTCCAAGAAAATCTGACCATCTGTAATCGAGATTACGTTTGTCGGAATAAAGGCCGACACGTCGTTACCTTGAGTTTCAATAATTGGAAGAGCGGTCAAAGAACCGGACCCATTATCTTCGTTCAATTTCGCCGCCCGCTCGAGAAGACGGGAGTGGAGATAGAAAACGTCACCTGGGTAAGCTTCACGGCCCGGAGGACGGCGAAGAAGAAGTGACATCTGGCGATAGGCCACAGCTTGCTTCGACAAATCATCATAAATAATCAGGCCGTGCATGCCGTTATCACGAAAATACTCGCCCATGGCACAACCGGCAAAAGGAGCCAAATACTGCAAAGGAGCAGGCTCAGACGCGGTCGCGGCAACAATGATGGAATACTCCATCGCGCCGTTTTCTTCGAGAGTCTTGACAAGCTGTGCAACAGTTGAGCGCTTCTGGCCAATCACGACATATATACAATACAGCTTGTCGTCGTCGCGATCTTCATCAAACGCGGATTTTTGGTTCAAAATGGCGTCGACAGCCACGGCTGTTTTACCTGTTTGGCGGTCACCAATGATGAGCTCGCGCTGACCACGGCCAACAGGGATGAGCGCGTCAATCGCCTTGATACCAGTCTGAACTGGCTCGTGTACACCTTTACGCGGCATAATGCCCGGCGCTTTTACGTCCACACGGCGGCGCTCAGTTGATTCGATTGGGCCTTTACCATCAATCGGCTCGCCTAGCGGGTTTACCACACGGCCTAAAAGACCCTTACCGACAGGCACATCAACGATTTCGCCAAGACGCTTAACTGTATCGCCCTCTTTAATGCCACGGTCATCCCCAAAGATAACTGTACCGACATTGTCAGATTCCAGGTTGAGAGCCATGCCCTTAATGCCGCCTGGGAATTCAACCATCTCACCGGCGCGGACATTGTCCAGGCCATAGATACGGGCGATACCATCACCGACTGAAAGAACCTGACCGACATCAGAGACTTTGGCTTCTTTACCAAAATCTTTGATCTGCTTTTTCAGGATGCTGGAAATTTCCGCAGCACGAATATCCATTGTATAACCTCTATGCTTCTTTGAGGGTTAAGCGTAAGTCCTCAAGTTTAGTCTTGAGGGAGCTATCATAAAGACGCGAACCAACGCGTACGACGAAACCACCCAAAAGGTCTGCATCCACAGATGTCTCGACCTCGACCGGGCGTCCCAGCGATTTTTTCAAATTCGATTTTAATGACGTAACCTGCGCGGCTGTCAACTTTTTCGCGCTGGTGACTTTCGCTATTTGCGACCCTTTGCGGCGGGCTACCATTTCTTCAAAGGCAGACAGAATACCCGGCAGTTCTCCTGCTCGGCGATTCTCTGCGACCAAACCGACAAACTGCACTGTCAAAGGCTTGAGCTTGGCTTTTTTAGCCACAGCGGTCAGAGCGGCAGCTTTATCGTCCGTAGCAAAAACAGGAGAGTTTATCAGCGCACTTAGATCCGGGCTGCTTGCAAACATCGCCTTAAGCGATTTCACATCTTTTTCCATAGCTGACAAGGACTTAGCGTCCTCGGCGAGTTCAAGCAAAGCTTGGGCGTAGCGTATAGGGGCCTCGCCTGTAATGACTTCTGTCTCTGACACGTATCAGGTCCGCTTTCAGGATTGGGCCGGAAAGACTGGCCCTGTAACATAAATATAGCGGCCCGAACACTCCCGGGATTTCTATCCCCAACAGGCCGCTCCGCCAAACTCGCGCGGGCTTTAGCACGGTCAACTCACTGTGCCAAGAGCGGAATTCTCTTCTACGGCAGTGGTTTTAACCTTCCCGGCTTTTTACGAAAAATGATCCCCAGTAAAATGTAGGGTAAGCATAAAAAAAGCGGCCCGAAGGCCGCTTCAAGTTCTTAATTAGGCCTTCGCCTAGTATTTAAAGTTCACGCCTAAACGTACACGACGTGGTGACTGGTAACCATTCGGCAAACCGTAAGTTGCGCGATTAGCACCTGAGTCGTCTTCTCCAAACTCCTGATAATCAGTCGGGGTACGTACATCCAAGATATTGAAGACGTCAGCCCGGAAAGAGACCTGACCGAACTCAATAAAGCTAGGTGTATAGGTGAAAGACATGTCAAATTCGTTGGTCCACTTCCCTTCAAATGCAGTTCCACGAGGAACCAATACATTATCACAGTAATTAGACGCCGCACCATAAGCCTGAGCGAAAACATCAGTAGCATGCAAACCGATACAACCAAATTTACGAGGAGAAGTTAAACGGTAATTCGCCCCCACTGTAAAGTCATCAGTAAGATTATAATATCCACGAATTTTGAGTTTGTGCGCACGATGGTTTGGAGACAATCCATTAGCACCATCGACGAGACCTGGCTGGTCAAAGTCCTGCGTAATACCGGCATCGTCTTGCCCGTTATCAGATTTGACCGATCCCTCATAATTTCCGCGTGCTTCAGACAAAGTATAACTAAGATCGAGGAGACCCCAATCAAAGTTCTTCTTCGCTGTAAGTTCAGCAGCAATATAAGAACGCGTTGCTTCAGGATAATTTAGATCTTCGGCTGTCAAATCAAATGTAATTGGACCGGAGAAGTTATTTCCATATGTATTCAAAACAGCAACATCTGCTGAAGTCGATGTCACAGTCATATCTTGACCAGGGTTAGTCAAAACATATTGGTGAAAACCGCCTCCCCAAAGATCTGGATCATCACAACCCGCAATACCTTCACGATCACAATATTGTAACACAGCAGCATCAATGGCTACGTCCTCAAGTGTGGATTTCAAATCACGGAACGTAAAGGACAAGGATGTCTGCCAACCGTCTATGAAACTATTATTGCTTTCAAACCGATGTCTAACGCCGAAAATCGCTTCATCAACATACATTGGATCCAGCTCAGCATTCACTAGAGAGCTTGTCTCACCAACTTCACCGCTACCCAGAACATTTTGTAGAAATGCGTCACCAATAATTTGCGGTGACAAATCTGGATTTGCGCCTGAAATATCGAAATAAGTGTGAATGTAAGTTTCAGCACCCGCAAGACGAATGTTTGTGTTCGCAGCTACAGGTAGGAAATAACGACCCCAAGAACCGAAAGCTGTAGAGCGATCATCTGGCAAATCATATACAACGCCAAGACGCGGAGCCCATTGATTTTTAAGCTTCGTAAAAGTCTCACCTTGCGCATCACGGTTATCGAAAGTTTCGTTCCGAATACCGAGGTTTAACGTCAATCTATCCGTAACATCCCAAGAATCCTGAGCATAAAACGCGGTTTGAATTGTTTCGAATGACCCGCCTGTCGAATAATCCCGAACACGGACACAATCTGCGCCATCTGTATGGTTTCCAGGGTTTGCACCTAATTGATCAGCAAAAGCATCACATTGAGTGGGGTTATAGTACGCCCAATAAATGCCACCTGAAACTGTTGTCTCATCCAGAGCCGTCAACTTCTCACGGTCAACACCAAAACGGAAATGGTGATCGCCAGCAAAGTCATCAAGATAGTAATCTACATCAGCACGCATCAACTCACGTGTATCTTTACCGGAAGAAACCAAGAAGTTGACATAATCACTGGCAGTAAATGGAAAGCCTGTCACAGAAGCTTCGCCACCAAAGTTGATTACCACGGGAATATCGTCCGCAGCAGAACTCGTCGTTTGGTTGAAAGTTTGATGACCATAGAGAGCTGATACAGTAAAGTTTTCACCAAAATTACCAGTATATTGCCCGATATGAATGTCTCCACCAGCCCCTGTAGTTCCCGGTTCGCCCAATTCAAAATCGGCAACAGAACCATCTGGAGCATAATTTACATTACCGCTACGTGTAATCGTGTCGTTTTCATCACGAATAAACGTGTATTCAAACTGGTGATCATCCGTCAAGAAGAAGTCAAACTTAGCCCCATAAAATGGGTCATCATTAGTTGTCTGTGTCGTACGACCAGTGTTTGTTAGAGATAAATCTCCATCCATTGCACCACCCATTCCATCAGGCGTTTCTGTTGGATTGGCCAAATTGCGCGTAAATGTTTGGGATTCAAAATCTTGAAAATTGTACAAACCAAAGAAGAAGAGCCGATCTTTAATAATTGGCCCGGACGCCCACAAGTTACCATCCAGATTATCACGTTCAGTCAATTCTCCTTGACTAATCGTTGCCGTTCCGAACGCATTTTTAGAACTTGAGCGAAGCTCATCAGGCTCCCAATACAGATTTCCACCGAAATGAAATTCGTTAGAACCTGACTTCGTCACAGCATTGACAACACCACCAGTAGAACGACCAAACTCAGCAGCATACCCACCTGTCTTGGTTTCTACCTGCTCATAGAACTCAAATGGTACAGAACTAGCACCGACAAAATTGCGGAAATCTGTAATATTCATACCATTAATATAGTAGGCATTCTCAGCAATCGAAGATCCTGAAATTGAAGCCAAATTACCAAAAGCAGAGTCCCCACCCGTTGTGCCAGGCGCCAACAGCGCTAAAGAGGCAAGATTACGTGCTACCGGCTGTGTATTGAAAGTTTCTTCCACATCTACGATAAGCCCCAATTGGTTTGCAGAAAAATCTGTAACTAAAGGAGTAGAGCGCTGAGCAGTCGCTATAATTTCATCAACATTTGAAGCGATATTTGCCTGTGAATCCGAGTTTACCTGAACGCGGACATTTTCAACAGTGATACCATTCGCCTCTACAGTATAGCTACCAATTGGAAGCCGGCTAAAACGATATTCGCCACTCTCGTCCGTAACAGAAGTCCGATTAAACCCGCGACTTTCAGATGTAAGCGTTACAGTCGTCCCGACTGAAACCGAACCGTCACCGTTCAAAACAACACCTGACAAAGCACCCGATGTATAATCCTGCGCGTACGCGTTCATTGGCATAGCGGTAAGCGCGAGCGTCCCGGTTGCCATCGCTGTAGCCATCATAGTTGACTGCAACAAACCACTTTTCAGTTTGATTTTCATGGAAATTCCCTTGCAAAATTGTTCAACGCACCGACTTCTCGTTGCGCAATTAGGACGAATTAGTCTGAACTTTTGGTAAGACGCAAGACCAAAAGCCATTAAAAACAAAATATTTGTGACAAATTCGTCATTGTTTTTTTTGGTGTGCTAATTTTGTCACATTTAGCGCATTCTGAATAAACTTTCATCCTAAATAGAAAAAAGGGTTTATTTGAAACCCTTGAAAATAAACTGAAAATGACTTAAAGATAGTCCTCAAGATTGATTGATACGGAACAATTTTTTAGATAAAGTCTCTGAAATTACATAAAGCTCTGCGGATCAATATCTATCTGAATTTTATATTTTGCCGGAGCTCTGATTTTTGTTTGCCACACCGTCATATAGCGCGACAAGTTCACACCGGCTTCGGCTTGTATAAATAAACGTCTGCGGAATTGTCCCCGCAACCGACCAATAGGCGGCTCTGACGGCCCCAGGATTTCTATCCCTTCCGCGCGCGGTGCCAGACTCACCATTTTCTTGGCCAGCGCCTCTGTCTTTTTTAGGTCAGGCCCCGAAATAATCACCGCCGCCAATTTCCCAAAAGGCGGCAGACCAAGCATTTCGCGCATAGCCAGCTCCACCCCAATAAACAACTCCCGATCACCAGCCGCAAGCGCCAGAAGCGCTTCATGTTCTGGTTGATGCGTTTGAATAAGCGCTCTGCCTGGCTTTTCTGCGCGTCCCGCACGTCCCGCGACCTGCACCAGAGTTTGATAAGTCCGCTCCCCGGCCCTTGGATCTCCCCCGGCCAACCCCAAATCGCCGTCCACCACGCCGACAAAAGTCAAATGCGGGAAGTTGTGGCCTTTCACGACCATTTGCGTGCCCACGAGAATATCAATCTCTCCTGCTGCCATTCTCTCCATACGGTCTCTAATAGCATTCGGGTTGCCAGCCGTATCAGAACTAAAGATTTCAACCTTTGCCGCGGGGAAATGACGAGAAGCTTCTTCGGCCACGCGCTCTACCCCCGGCCCGACGGCTGTAAGGCTATCTTCGGCTTTGCAATTCGGACACAGAGTCGGCATTCGCATTGAAAATCCCGTCAGGTGACACATCGCGCGGCCCGTTGCGCGGTGTTCAACAAGCCAACTATCCGTGTCCGGACTTTTGAGTTTTTCACCGCAGGATCGACAAATGATGAGAGGCGCATAGCCTCTACGGTTCAGGTAAAGCATGGATTGATCGCCCTGCTCTAGACCGGCCCGTACAGCTTCGATGAGAGGAGCAGACAGAAAATCGCCTTTTTCCGGCTGATTGTCTTTGAGATCGACCAATCCTATGTTTGGCAATATGGCCGCCCCGGGACGTTCCGGCAAAACGATATGCGAGAAACGTCCGCTTCTCGCATTATGCAGACTCTCCAGCGACGGTGTAGCAGAGGCCAAGATTACGGCATGACCAGACAGCTTCGCCCGAACGATCGCCATATCCCGTGCGTTATATATGACGCCCTCTTCTTGTTTATACGACGTGTCATGTTCTTCATCGACCACGATGAGATTCAAATCGGAGAAGGGCAGATAAAGCGCAGACCTCGCCCCGACCACGAGCTTTGCCCGCCCTTGCGCCACTTCCCGCCAGACCCGGCGTCGCGGGGCATCCCCCACGGCGGAATGCCACTCGGCAGGCTTGACGCCGAAGCGATTTTCAAACCGAGACATACCCGCTTGGGTCAACGCGATTTCGGGCACGAGTATGAGCACTTGCCCGCCTTGTCTCAAAGCCTCCGCCACAGCTTCAAAGTAAACTTCCGTTTTGCCCGACCCCGTCACGCCGTCCAAAAGGCTAACCGAAAAACCCTGCATTTGCATTTGCGCGACCAGCTCTTTCGCGGCGTCCTCCTGCCCTTTGGTAAGTTCCATACCCGGATGGTCGGGATCGGGAATATCAAAAGGCGCGTCGACCGGCAGCGCCATTTCCTGCATCGCGCCGCTTTTCACCAAGCCTTTCACCACGCCGGCACTGACGCCTGCTCGCGCGGCAATTTCGCTAGCCCTCGCCGGAAACGGACCGCCTTCGCGGAGAACCGCGCGGCGCGAAGGTGTAAGCTGGGACGGGGTAACGCCTGTCGGCATATAATGGGAGACAACCGGACTGGGGTCGAGGGCTTTGTAAGACCGGAGAACCATTCGGAAAACTTGCCCAGGCGAGGCGACATTATATTTCGCCGTCCACTCTATGAATTTGACCATTTCTGCAGAGAGGGGCCGTGTGAACTTGCGCTCCGCGACGTCTTTCAACTCTCGTCCCTCCTCCGCCGGGCCCAACCCTGTCACAACACCAAGCTTCATCTGTTTACCGATGGGTGCATAGACAAAGTCGCCCACGCTTAATTCCATATCCTTCGGCACGGCGTAATCAAATGCGCCGGGGACATTAACTGGAAAAAGTATTTGAGCGTTTTGCATCGGAATGATTCGTGATAACAGGCCGCGAACTTAACCACAGCCCCACGGGACATAAAGCCATGAAATTTTTTGTTGATAGTGCCGATCTGGACGCCATCTCTGCGCTCAACGACATCGGTCTTGTTGATGGTGTCACAACGAACCCGTCCATCATCGCCAAGTCTGGCCGGGACTTTAAAGAAGTCATCGCCGAAATTTGCAAAATCACCGAAGGTCACGTTAGCGCCGAAGTCGTTGCGACAGAGGCCGAGGACATGATTAAAGAAGGTCGCCACCTGCGTAAAATCGCGGATAATGTTTGTGTTAAACTCCCTTTGACAATGGACGGGCTGAAAGCTTGTAATATACTGTCGAAAGAAGGCACGCCGACAAATGTCACGCTTTGCTTTTCCCCTAATCAGGCTTTGCTCGCGGCGAAATGCGGCGCAACCTATATTTCCCCTTTTATAGGGCGTCTGGACGACATCACTCTGGACGGTCTGGAACTCATTGAAGACATTCGTACGATTTATGACAATTACGGATATGAGACGGAAATTCTTGCGGCGTCTATCCGCAATGTAAATCACGTCAAAGAGTGTGCACTCGTCGGCGCCGATGTCATGACCGCCCCGCCTGCTGTTATTGAGAGCCTGTCCAAACATGTCCTTACCGATAAAGGATTGGAAGCCTTCTTAAAAGATTGGGAAAAGACGGGTCAGAGCATCCTTTAAGAATAGCTCAAACGAAACAAAGCCCGGCAAATCGTCGGGCTTTTTTATTTGCTTTCATTACCCATTCTATTCGCCTGGTCTGTAAGTTCGAACGGCGCGGGCTTCTACGTCGGCGCGGTAATAGGGCACGTCTTTAAACTCACGCTTGATATAAGGTTCTATTTGGTCATCAAAATGCGGTGAGTTCGGATCACTGCTCTGCCCGCCCGCAAGTAGGCTTTTGGCTTTCACCTTCTCGCCAAATTCGACAACAGCAACGAAACTGTTTCCGCGATAGCCATAGATCTTTTTTGTACTTTCACCTTGGCTGGCCCCGAAGGCTGCAAGTGCGCCCCACCGACCCGACGCCATTGGCACCGGATAGCTCTTTTGTGTGTCGTCAAAATCAAGGGCAATGACACCGGAGAGACGTTGGAAACGGTTAATCTCACCCCAAGGCATATTCCAAGTCCCATAATCAGCCGTCATTTTTGTCATGGCTTCCTCCAAGAAAGCCATCTGTTCCTCGGGCCTACCCGCTTCAAAGAAATGCATATAGGTTTCCATCCGACTCGCCCCCTGTGGTCGGGAGTCGGATTCCAACATCGCCATACCGTAAAAATGCGCCAGAGACATGGCAACCGAGTCAGCCGAAACTTTATGATCCCAGTCGTCTAACAAAGCAATCGCTTCGGCATAGGCCGGATCTTTATTTGTCAGCTCATAAGAATCAACAAGGCTAGGAATAATAAATTCAAAGGCCGGGAGCGCGGGATCATACGCCAAATCAATCAGTCCGTCCAAAGTCAGATCCTCTGCCTCCTCCAAAAGACGTATAGCGTGAACCGCTCTGAAATTCTCCTTATCCGGCGCCATATAGGCGGGGTAACCCTCCCGTTTCGGGCTGTTTTCTCCCGCCGCCGTAAACGGCGTCGAATTGGCATTCTGAATCCAGCCATTAGGCGGGTTGAGCAGCGTAATCGTCTCCTCCACCGGATGCGTCCCGTTCCAATCGGTTCTCGTATCCCAGCCATTTACGCTGCCGGAGTAGTCAATCATCGGATCACGTTTTGGAATGAAATTTCCATGATAATAAGCGATATTGCCCTGCGAATCCGCATAAACCGTATTGTTGGACGAGTTCGTGCGCATATCCATCATTTCATCAAACTCAGCATGGCCATTTGTTTTTGTACGAAGGAAAGATTGCTTAAGCGCATTGACCGGGTCCCAGTTTATCTTGGTCACTACCCATTTATCGCCCTCCATATGTGTCACAGGGCCATGATGCGTGTGATACATTGGAAAGGTGCGTGATTTCAGACGAGAACCATCTTTGTAATCCAGCGTCACTTCTGACACTTGAACCGGACGCATTTCATCGCCGTAGCGGTAAACCAATTCGCCATCTTGCTCGGAAATATCTTCGCGGAATTTATCAATGAAATCGACATAGGTAGAAGTGTGCATCCAGCCATTTTTTTCGGAAAAGCCCTGATAGACAAAGAACTGCCCCCACGTCACGGCGCCGTAAGCGTTAAGCCCCTCTTCGCTGACAACATGAACTTCGCCGCGAAAATAAAAGCTCGTATGAGGATTTATAAGCAACATCGTATCGCCGGAGCGAGTCAAGTCGCCCGAAATCGCAATCCCATTAGATCCGGCGGGTTCCGGATCTACAAATGGTGCTTTTGAGGACAGCAGTAACGCCTCCCCTGGTTCCTTATCCTGATAAAATGCTTTGATGCCGTCCAGCGGGATTTGCTCGATGTCGCCGCCAATTGAGCCTTCAGAGAAAAACATCGGCATCCAAGGATCGAATCGGGTCAACAGGTCAGGCTCCACCTCTGGATGGGTGGCAAGGTAATAATTCAGTCCATCAGCAAAAGCATCGCAAAGCGCCTTCACATCCGCCGGCGCATTTTCATACGCCGTCTTGGCTTCATCCATCGTCATATAGAGGCGCGCGCGCAGATCGCTATAAAGCGCATCTTCACCCTGGACTTCAGCCAAACGTCCCATCGCCCAAAGGTAATTGCGTTCTATGCGGGGAAAGTCATCCTCGGCTTGTGCGTAGAGCAGACCAAATACGGCGTCTGCGTCTGTTTTGCCGTATATATGGGGTACGCCGTAATCATCACGGATAATCTCAATATTTCGCGCCTGAGTGTCCAGCCGCGCCATCTCAGATGGGTCAGCCATGCGCGTTCCAACAGTCGCGCAGCTCGTCAATAATAATACAGAAACAACAGCCCAGATTCGAAACATAAACCCACCTTCCGTTCGGTACGCTATGAGGCAATGACAGAAAGGACAAGTGGGATTCGGCTAGAAGCTTTCCCCTTCGTTATTTTTCTTCGCTCACACGTTTACGAAACCAAAATTAGCGCGTCTTGATTGGTATTTTCAATGAGCGATAGGAGCCTTGTGGCGCTTCCTCGCCTAAGCATTAACTTTTGGCGGAAGTAGCCCCTCTCCCATGGGGAGAAGGGTTTCAAACTATGTCGATCCTTATCTTCCCAAAAACTCTAATTCTCTCTACCTCTTATAAATACTTTAAGAGATACCTCCTCACTTTACATTTCGGGGATATATTCAAACTCGTTCTCTTGAACACGGACAGGGACGCGTTAGGTTCTGGTTCAGAGGACAGCGAGGATAAGCGACCCTCTGTGACAACGGGGTGTGTGCCGGGCCTGATGGAATGTGTTTGCCTGCCATACCGTGCAGTGTCGGGCTGAATCCAAAAGCTGATCCCGCGATGGGCAGCCGCTAGAAACGCCTGCCCTAAGGTTTTTAAAATCGTCTATTCTTTACCTTTGAGAGCTGCTTGCGCCGCAGCAAGCCGTGCGATCGGCACGCGGTAAGGGGAACACGAGACATAATCGAGGCCGGCGCGGTGGCAGAATTCGACAGAATCCGGATCGCCGCCATGTTCGCCACAAATGCCGAGTTTAATATTAGCGCGTGTCGTGCGCCCGCGTTCCACAGCAATATGGATAAGATCGCCAACCCCGTCCTGATCCAGCGTTACAAAGGGGTCTTTTTCCATAATACCCTGATTGACATAATCCGGCAGGAACCGTCCGGCATCATCGCGGGACAAGCCGAAAGTCGTCTGCGTCAGGTCATTCGTCCCGAAGGAGAAAAACTCTGCATATTCGGCAATATCAGCAGCGCGAAGCGCAGCGCGAGGTAGCTCAATCATTGTCCCAATTGTATAAGCCAAGGCGCCGACTTCTTTGGCAATTGCGTCAATTTTCCCTTTGAGGATTTCAAGCTCTTTGGCGGAGCTCACGAGCGGTATCATGATTTCTGCGACAGGGATCGCGCCGTTTTCTTCGGACACAAGCTTTTGCGCTTCGAATATAGCTCTCGCCTGCATCTCGTAAATTTCTGGATAAGAAATACCTAGCCGGCAGCCACGATGACCGAGCATTGGATTGCTTTCCTGCAAATCATTGGCGCGGTGCATCAGTTCTCCGGCAGGAACGCCGAGGGTCTTGGCCACGGATTCGATATCGGCCTCACTATGCGGAAGGAATTCGTGCAAAGGCGGGTCAAGCAAACGGATCGTACAAGGCCGGTCTTCCATAATACGGAAAATCGCGGCAAAATCGTCGCGCTGAACCGGAAGGATTTTCGCCAGAGCCGCTTCGCGGCCTTCTTTGTCCTCGGCCAGAATCATTTCTCGGAAATAGCCGAGACGGTCCGCCTCGAAAAACATGTGCTCTGTACGGCAGAGGCCAATGCCTTCGGCGCCGAAGTCCTTCGCGGTTTGAACGTCAAGCGGCGTTTCCGCATTAGTGCGAATGCCGAGCTTGCGCGCTTCATCGGCCCATTTCATAACCTTAGCAAAATCACCTGAGAGTTCAGGTTGTTGCATTTCGACAGCGCCCAGGAAAACTTGCCCAGTGCCGCCGTCCACTGTGACCGTCTCGCCTTTTTTAACGGTGCGGCCCATAATGGTAAAACTCTCGGCTTTGTAATCAATGCGGATTTCTCCGGCGCCAGATACACAAGGCCGGCCCATGCCGCGCGCCACAACGGCGGCGTGAGACGTCATACCACCGCGCGCGGTGACGATAGCTTCAGCGGCGTGCATGCCGTGAATATCTTCAGGCGACGTTTCGATACGAACCAGAATAACTTTATGTCCGGCTTTTTTCAGCGCTTCAGCTTCATCCGAAGAGAAAACAACTTCGCCAATTGCGGCACCCGGAGAAGCCGGAAGCCCCATCGCTATCATATCGCGTTCAGCGTCTGGCTTAAGCGTCGGGTGCAAGAGTTGATCAAGGCTTGCAGGCTCTAAGCGCAGCAAAGCTTCGTCAGGTGTGATCTGTCCGTCTTCGGCCATATCGACAGCAATTTTTAGCGCCGCTTTGGCTGTACGTTTCCCCGTACGGGTCTGGAGCATCCAGAGCGTGCCTTCCTCGACAGTAAATTCGATATCCTGCATATCGCGGTAATGCGCTTCGAGGGTTTCGAATGTCTCTGCGAGCTGGGCGTACGCTTCTGGCAGCGCCTCTTCCATACTTGGCAGGTCTTCTTCCATTTTTTCGCGCGACGCTTTGGTTAGAGTTTGTGGCGTACGAATACCCGCCACCACATCCTCGCCTTGCGCGTTAAGCAGGAATTCGCCGTAATAGCGATTTTCACCGGTGGATGGGTCGCGGGTGAAGGCCACGCCGGTCGCTGAGGTGTCGCCCATATTACCAAAGACCATCGCTTGGACGTTCACGGCCGTTCCCCAAGCAGCGGGAATATCGTTGAGACGGCGATAGACGATCGCGCGTTCATTCATCCAAGAGCCAAACACCGCATCCACAGCGCCGTTTAGCTGTTCCATCGGATCTTGCGGGAAATCCTGTCCGAGTTCGCGCTTGGTCGCGGCTTTATATTCTTTGATGACAGAATCCCAATCCACGGCCGTCATTTCGGTGTCGAGCAAATAACCTTGTGTATCTTTATGGTTTTCGAGAATATCTTCATAAATATGATGATGAACGCCCAGCACTACATCGGAATACATGGTGATGAAACGGCGATAGCTATCCAGTGCGAAGCGTCTGTCGCCGGAAAGCTCGGCCAGACCTTCAACCGTTTCGTCGTTCAGGCCGAGGTTCAAAACTGTATCCATCATGCCCGGCATGGAAGCGCGCGCTCCGGAGCGGACAGAAACGAGAAGCGGATTCGAGGCATCGCCGAATATCTTGCCCGTCAGTTTTTCGATTTCTTTTAGACCGCCTGCGATCTGGTCGTTCATATCATCCGGATATTTTTCGCCGTGATCGTAATAATAGGTGCAGACATCTGTGGAGAGGGTAAATCCGGGCGGTACAGGTAGGCCTAGCGACGCCATTTCGGCGAGGTTGGCGCCCTTGCCCCCCAAAAGATTTTTCATGGAGGTATCGCCTTCGGCAGACCCGCCGCCGAAATTATAAACCCATTTTGTCATTAGATAGACCTCTTATTCTTCTTATCCCTGTCATCCCGCACGGAGCAACTCAAAGATGCGGACGGTCGACAGCACAAATGCTACCCATTAATTGCTTCAAAATCCGCAATCTGCCGCGCCGTATCACGAATTAAACCCAAAAGTCGAAGATTGTTTTCTTTGACAGCGCTGTCAGATGAAATAACCTGCACTTCGGTGAAAAAGGCATCAATTGGCGCGCGCAATTCGGCTAATGACAGCATCGCTTTTTCAAAATTTTCATCTTCCAAAGCGGAAGTAATTTTGGATGACGCCGTCTGAAGCGCATCAAAAAGAGCCGCGCCATGCGGATCGTCAGGTCGATTCGGCAAACCTTCAGGAAGCTCACTCTTCTTCGCTTCGGCCTTCAAAATATTTGCCGCACGTTTATATCCGGCGAGGAGGTTTTGACCTTCTTCACTATCCAAGAAGGTTTCCAAATTTAACGAACGTTCATGCCACCTATAATGTGAGAGACCTACACCCTCTTGGAAATTGGCACTACTTACTGCCGAAACTGTATCCATCCGATGACCCGATAACTTTAGTAGGTTTTCAAGCCTCAGCGATAAGAAGCCTTCAATCTGATCTATGGCGTCTGCAAACTCCAAATAGTTTAAATCAGAGTGATTCAGTTTGGCCGCCATTTCGAAATACCAACGCGGGGAAAGCGCTAATTCATTTTCTATTTCCAATCGTAGAATTCCTAAACCAGCACGACGCAAGGCATACGGATCTTTTGACCCTGTAGGTTGCTCCTCTGCTATCGCGAAAAATTCGAACAGTGAATCTATTTTATCTGCAAGGGCCACGGCCACGGCGACCGGATTAGTTGGCACCTCGTCACTCGGCCCTTTGGGTTTGTAATGATCTTCAATGGCGACCGCGATATCCGGATCGCCGCCTTCGCGCTCATACATCAGGCGACCGATTTGACCTTCAAGCGAAGTGAACTCAATCACCATCTGAGTGACCAAATCATTCTTGGCGAGCTTAGCTGCCGCTTCCGCCTTATCAGGGTCAGCCCCAACTTTCGGCGCGAGTTCGCGAGCAAGTGCCGCCACCCGTTCAGCCTTATCTTTGATCGTGCCGAGCTTTTTATGAAACACCACCGTGTCGAGTTTATCGTAATATTCCGCGAGCGTTTTCTTCGCGTCTTCGGACTGGAAAAATTTCGCATCGGCTAGGCGCGCAGAGAGGACCCGGGAGTTCCCCGCCGCAATCGCTTTGCCGCCATCCGGCGCGTCCTGATTGGCGACCACAATAAAGTTCGGCGCCAGCTCTCCGGACTTCGGATCACGCACCGCAAAATATTTTTGATGGGTCCGCATGGACAGGCGAATGACTTCAGCCGGAAGTTCCAAAAAGCTCGGATCCATATTGCCGAGAATGACTACAGGCCATTCAGCAAGACCCGCGACTTCGGACAGCAATCCTTCGTCTTCGACGAGTTCCAACCCCTTATCTGCGCAGGCTTTTCTGGCCTGTTCGATAATTAATTCCTTACGTTTATTATGGGAAAGAACAACATACCCCTCACCTTCGAGTGATTTAACATAAGAATCGAAGCCATTGATTTTAAAGCCCCCTTTGCCGTGCTTTCTATGGCCTTCGGTCATATCGCCGGATTTAATTCCGCCAACTTCGAATGGAACCACTGCCCCATCGAGCAAACAAATTATCCCTTGCAAAGGCCGCACCCAACGAAAACTTGAAGCGCCCGACTTCATGGATTTCGGCCACGGGAAGTTCCTCATTATGTCCGGCACAAGTTCGCTGACAATCTCAGTCGTATTGCGGCCTTCACTGTTCAAAACGGCCACGTAATACTCACCCTTTTTGGGATCGCTTTGAATCTCTGCCTCAGACACATCCGATAGCCCAGCCCCTTTTAGGAAGCCCTCAATCGCGCGATCAGGTGAGCCCACTCTTGGCCCTTTGCGTTCTTCGGATACATCGGGTGAGCGAAGCGGAACCTCGGCGACAAATGTGAGGCGGCGCGGCCCCGACAGAACCTTCGCGCCCTCTATTTTCAGTCCGGCTTTTGTCAAACCGTCGATCATCATTTTGGACAAATCCTCCGCCGCGCGGACCTGCATCCGCGCCGGAATTTCTTCGGAGAATATTTCGAGAAGAAGCTCAGCCATTATTGCCACGCACGGTCTGCGACCGCCTCTTCACTTTTAACATGGGCCTCTGCGCACCCCTTTGCGAGATCGCGAACGCGTTTGATATATTCCTGCCTCTGCGTCGGAGAAACAACGCCCCTCGCATCCAAAAGGTTGAATAGATGAGACGCTTTCAACGCATGCTCGTATGCCGGCAAAGGAAGTGGTTTTTCAAGAGCCAAGAGATCCTGGCACTCCGCTTCGGCCATTTTGAATTTTTCGAGGATTTTATCCGTATCGGCATGCTCGAAATTATAGGTCGATTGCTGAACTTCATTTTGATGAAACACATCACCGTATAGCACTTCGGGCGTGCCGTTTTTCTCATTCGCATCTGTGAAAACTAGATCATACACGTTCTCGACGCCCTGAACATACATAGCGAGACGTTCTAGGCCGTAGGTCAGCTCACCTGAGACGAGTTCGACATCCATGCCGCCCACTTGTTGGAAATAGGTATATTGGCTGACTTCCATCCCGTCGCACCAAACTTCCCAACCAAGACCCCAAGCGCCAACGGTCGGATTTTCCCAATCATCCTCAACAAATCGGATATCATGCAAATCGCGATTAATGCCAATGGCATCAAGAGAGCCCAGATACAGCTCCTGAAAATTTGCCGGGTTGGGCTTCATGATCACTTGGAACTGGTAATAATGCTGTAAACGGTTCGGATTGTCGCCATACCGGCCATCCGCGGGACGGCGCGACGGCTGAACATAGGCTACATTCCATGGTTTCGGACCGAGGGACCGCAATACAGTCGCCGGGTGCAACGTCCCTGCCCCGACCTCGGTGTCAAAGGGTTGCAGTATAACACAGCCCTGCTTCGCCCAATAATTTTGAAGCGTTAGGATGAGTCCCTGAAAAGAAAGCGTTTGAGCAGGTTTATCAGACATAACTTAGCCAGTTTAATTTTTGCGAGACACTATTCATGCACGGTTGGATTTCAACCCTTTAACGCTATTCCAACCAATAGCTGATACAGAAAGTCACATGAGACTTATATATAACATAAAATGCGCTCTCATGGCCGTTTATCACGTAATATTCCCAAGCAAAAATGACTGGCCCGTAGAGACTTTCGAAGAATGGACAATGGAATAGCTGAAACCAGCTTTACTGCAGGTCAGCTTCCAGCCCTGCCAGCGTCAGTGCGCGTCTGGCCGCTTCCACGTCTTCCTCAATAACCATAATGCGTTTGGGTATCATAATTCCCGGTTCAATAACGGACATATTCTGGTCCATGACAAAGCATTCCATCCCTGCTTCTTTCAAAACCGCTTCAGCAAAACTAATGGTGGCCGGATTATTTGTTTTTATAATGGCGATCATTTCTGCGCTTTCTTCTGCAAAGCTGCCAAGTATGGCACTAAAACCCTTGTGGGTAGCGCTAGCGCAGACTACATATAACGCCAAACAAAAAAGGCTTAATAAGTTTGAGTGCACCCGCCAAAATTCGAAAAACTCCCTCAGACAAATCTCCGGCGGAAACGCTCTGGGATTTGGCGCGTAAGGATATGGCCGCCGTTGACGCCTTGATTCTTGATCGGATGCAGAGCCCTGTTGGCCTCATCCCTAATCTGGCCCAACATTTAGTTGGCGCAGGCGGAAAGCGCCTAAGACCGCTTCTGACCGTCTCTACAGCCGCCATGCTCGGTTATAAAGGCACGAGCCACTACAAATTAGCTGCCGCTGTTGAGTTTATTCACTCTGCCACGCTCTTGCACGACGATGTCGTTGATGAGAGCTCCCTACGGAGAGGGAAAAAGCCGGCGAACCTGATATGGGGTAATAGCGCGTCGATCTTGGTTGGCGACTTTTTATTCGCCAGAGCCTTTAACCTAATGGTCGAAACAGATTCAATGGAAGCTTTAGGTATTTTATCAAACGCCTCTTCCGTCATTGCCGAAGGCGAAGTACATCAGCTCGCGGCTTTGCGAAACCTGAAAATGACCGAGGCCGATTATATGTCGGTTATAAAAGCCAAGACTGCCGCTCTCTTTGCCGCCGCGACCGAAGTTGCCCCTGTTATTGCCGAACGCCCAGAAAAAGAGAGAGCCGCCCTTCGGGATTACGGCCTAAAGCTCGGTTTGGCGTTTCAGCTTGTCGATGACGCACTAGATTATGGCGGACTGGAAAGCGCGCTCGGCAAATCTGTCGGAGATGACTTCCGCGAAGGAAAAATGACGCTTCCGGTTATACGGGCCTTGCAAACGGCGTCCGATGAGGAACGCGCTTTTTGGCGCCGCGTTATTGTAGATCACGACCAAAAACCTGTCGATCTGGAAACGGCTGTCTCTTACTTACGCTCCGCTGGGGCGCTTCAAAGCACGATGAAATTGGCGAAACAATTTTCAGCTGAGGCCCGTGACGCTTTGATGATTTTTGATCCCTCCCCTTTGCGGGAAACCTTGGCCGACCTTGCCGATTATGTGGTGGATCGTATTAGCTAGCCCGCCCCAGAAACCGGCTCGCCAAAATATAAAGAGCCGAAATAAAAACCACATTCACACAAAAGAAAGCAGGCGAGGAAATGCGCTCGGATTGCACTGCGAATATGGATATATTTGCAAAAATCAGAGCAAGGATGCTGTATATCCACGTTACCTGTAAATGCGACATCCCCCGTGCAATCAATCGCTGATAAATATGATCCCGATGGGCTTGCAACAAGTTTTGCCTGCGTTTTGCCCGCGACGCCAGAGTAAGCAAAACATCTGCCAGGAGCGGAAGGATCAAAAGCGGCCCTAGAAATAATAAAGGCAAGCTGGCAGATGCATTCACCGCAGAAAGCGCTGCTAAAGCAAATGCAAAACCCGCCACCAGTGACCCGGCGTCGCCGAGAAATATTGCGGCCCTGCGTCTTTGATTATAGGGTAGAAAGCCCAGAAATCCGACTATTGAAACGCCGCAGAGAAATGCCGTTAATACCGATCCAACACTCAACCCAATCACGCCCATTGCCACTGAGGCAATCACGAGGGTATTGGTTATTAAGCCGTTTGCCCCGTCCATAAAATTCACAGCATTCACAACAACAAACACCCAAAGAACGGCCCCTAAAAACCCTAATATGGGCGGAACATGCCAGACCCCGTCGTTAAGGGGGAAAGCCATCGGAATGCCAACTGAGAGCCCCCCTGCCCCGGCCAGTATAATCATTATTCCGAATTTGAGTTTCGCGGACAAAGCAAACACATCGTCACAAAGCCCCAGCAACCCCATAGCAAAAACCAGTGATAAGACCTGTGGGAAATTGACAGGTAAATACCGGAGTAAAAAAGGGTGTAAAATAGCGATAGCTGCTCCGCATATACCAAAAGCCGCAATCAAACCCACGCCTCCCGAGGTCGGCGTGACGCGGTCATGATTACTGCGCGCTTCAGGCTCATCGCCCAATCCAGCGAAGACCATGAAACCCGTCACTGCGAGACTAGTAAAGAAACCCAATCCAGCTAGATTGATTACAGGCCAAAGATACGCCCAGAAGTCCTCTTTCATGGTTTATCCCCTAATTGGCATGACTTAACCCACCACTCGGGACGCTGAGTTTGGAGTCTATCAGCCGCTCTGGCTGCCGCATCATCCGTGTCAAAGAGGCCGAAGCAGCTGGCTCCGCTCCCGCTCATTCGAGCAAGTTGGCACCCTTCCTGTTCTTCGATTAACCTGATTACAACCAGAATATCGGGGACTAAATGCGCGGCTATCTGTTGCAAATCATTCTGACCCGTCAAAGTGCGTTGCAACAATGTTCCTTCGGCAGCATTCTGGCGGGGCAAGTTTTCAGGGTCTTTAGAATCAAATGCAGCAAAAATTTGAGCCGTCGAAACCGGAACGAGGGGATTGACTAAAACTGCGGGAAGCTGACCCAGATTGGGCAAGACCGTAACTTTCTCTCCAATCCCTTGCATCAAAGACGTATGTGACACTCGGCATACGGGGACATCTGCGCCGAGCGAACTCGCGTCAACACGGCTTTCTGTATCAAAGCGCCGCAAAACAGCCGCCGCATTCGCACTTCCTCCGCCGAGACCAGCGGAGACCGGAATATTCTTTTCCAATCGCACAGATTGAGACGTCGCGCCACATATCCGCATAGCCTGGCTCACGAGGTTGCCTGAGTTGGCCTTCAAACCTTGCGAAAACGGGCCTTTAATCTCAAAAACCGGGGGCTTGTCGGAGGTAAACACCAATTCATCCCCGAAATCAGCAAATACGACGAGACTGTTAAGAGGGTGATACCCCTGAAACCGACCTTTTGAGATAGACCTCCCTACGTGGAGGGTCAGATTTATTTTCGCCCGAGCAATCTCCGTAATGGTTCCCGATGAAGTAGTCATAGACGGGATTAAGGAGCCTTATCAGCACCGGATAGGCCGGATTTCAGCTTTGCCTCGATTGTCTCCCGCTCTTCCTCGGTCGGATCATATATCAAAGCCCGCTCCCATTGATATCCGGCTTCGCGGTACCGTCCCAGTTTCCAATAAACATCGCCCAAATGGTCAACAATCGTCGAAGACGAGGGGGATAATTCGACGGCTTTTTCAAGTTGCACTTTGGCTGCTTCATATTGGCCAAGTTTGTAATGGGCCCACCCCAAACTATCAATAATGGCTCCGCTTTCAGGCTCCAAATCGACCGCTTTGCGGATCATCTCAAAGGCTCTCTCCAGATTCTCGCCACGGTCCACCCACGTATATCCCAAATAGTTGAGGGCATCCGCATTTTCAGGCTCTATATCTAAGATACGTAGAAAATCCGCTTCCGCTTTCTCCCACTCTTCCGTACGCTCATAGCTGATACCTCGGAAATATAGCGGCTGTGTATTCTTGGCGATGTCTTCCTCACTCATGGACTCGATAATCGCCGTATAAATAGGAAGTGCATCTTCATATTTTTCACGGATAAGACGGGCGCGGCCCAAGGCTTCCCGAGTCACGAAAGTCTCATGACGATCATTCACATCCTCAAGAACCTTAAGCGCTTTTTCGTCCTCTTCACGGTCAAAATATATATTGGCTTCTGACAGGCGGGCAGAAATCACATAAGGCGAATCTTCTGTGAAGCTCTTATAGATCTTCATAGCCTCATCCGATCGATCCGTATTCTCCAAAAGGCTCGCAAGCCAAAGCTGCGCCTTTTCATTCTCGGGATCTAAATGTAGCGCCAGTTGTAGATAGACTTCCGCTGCATCAGCGGCGCGGTTTCTCAGGAAAAATTCATAGGAAGGATCTGTCAATGCACGGGACAGCTGCTCCTTAGCGCCCAACGGGGCTTCAATTTCGTTCCCGTCACGAAGTGCATCTGCATAAGCTTGAAGCGGCCCGCTTTCCATGCCTGATTTTTCAATATAGGTCTCAAGACGTTCTAGAGCTTTCGCCTTCCGCCCTGTATTTGCATAATAGCGCGCCGTGGAAAGCGCTGTTTCGACTGTAGACTGAGTTGTTTCTTTAAGCCCTTCAAACGCCTCATCCGCTGCAGGTCTATTGTTCTCTAGGGCTTCCAAATTTGCAAGTTGAAGCTTTGCCAATTCCCCGAAATAGGGACGGGCGGCTTGTTGTTCAAAAGCCGTTCTCGCGGCTTTGACTTTTCCTACTTCATATTCGTTCCAGCCTTTCGTGAAGGCCATGACGATACCCATGGTGATATCTGCCGTATTGGGATCAAGAAACTTCCTCGCGTCTTTGTGTTTGCCTTGTTCAAACGCATTTACAGCAAGAACGGACAGTGCCATGCTCTCCGTTTCGTCCACCGCATAAACCTCTTCGGCCAACTCGGTGGCTTTTTTGAAATCCCCTGCGGTTAAAGCAGATGTAACCGCCCGGCGGCCAATATTGACATTGGTTGGGTCCGCCTCAAATGCACGGGTATAGAACTTTGAACGCGCGCCAGAATCGTCCAGATAGTTTGCATAGGTTCCGGCCAGATAATCGCCCAAAAGCGATGCATCCTCCGGTTGGTTCATAAATGCCATCTCTTCTGCGGCCTGTGCTGCACCGCCGAGCCAGACGCTCAACAACGCAGCCGTGGAAATTGAAACGGCTCTGAGAGGCCGATATAATTCAAAAAATGTCATTTATGTCTGCTTTGCCGTGATCAGTAGATTAAACTACATATTTGAGTAATTCGGACCGCCACCGCCTTCGGGGACAGTCCAAACAATATTCTTACTCGGGTCCTTCAAATCGCATGTCTTACAATGGATACAATTCTGCGCGTTTATCTGGAAACGTGGGTTGGAGCCATCATCATCCCGCACAACCTCGTAAACACCTGCCGGACAGTAACGCTGAGCTGGCTCATCAAAGACAGGAAGATTCACATCGATAGGGATAGACGGATCAATAAGCTTTAGATGCCCTGGTTCGTCCTCGCGGTGATTCGTCGCCGTAAAGCTCACATTGGTGAGGCGGTCAAAAGTCAGCACGCCATCGGGTTTTGGATAATCTATGGGCTTATGCTTTTCTTTGGGCTCGGTGGAAAGCGCGTCATCCTTGGCATGGTTCATCGTGCCGAAAAGGTTGAATTTCGCAATCGTCGCGGCCCACATATCCATCCCGCCAAGAATCATTCCGCCGATAAAAGGCCCGAATTTTGCGTTTAACGGCGCCACATTACGGACCGGACGCAAGTCATCGCCAATTAATCCGTTATGCAATTCGTCATCATAATCGACAAGTTCGTCGCCCTGACGACCTGTTTGCAAGGCATTATAAGCCGCGTCTGCTGCAGCAATTCCAGATAACATCGCGTTATGATTGCCCTTAATCCGCGGCAGGTTAACCAGCCCAGCTGTACAGCCTAATAAAGCTCCGCCGGGGAAACAGACTTTTGGCACGGACTGGATCCCGCCTTTTGTGACGACGCGCCCGCCATAAGAAACGCGCTTTCCGCCTTTTAACAGCTCTGCAATATCGGGATGGGTTTTCCACTTTTGGAATTCTGCATACGGATAAAGATAAGGATTTTTGTAGTTGAGATCGACAATCAAGCCTAAAAAGACCTGATTATTTTCGGCATGATAGAGAAAGGAGCCTCCACCTTGTTTGGCGCCCAAGGGCCAACCTGCTGTATGGACAACAGTTCCTTCAGTATGCTTTTCAGGATCAATATCCCAAATTTCTTTCATGCCGAGACCGAACTTCGGAGGCTGGCAGTCTGCATCCAAACCAAATTTGGCAATTGCCGTCCGAGAGAGCGAGCCCCGCGCGCCCTCAGACAAGAAAACATATTTACCATGTAGTTCCATGCCCGGTTCATAATTCGGACCCTTAGAGCCATCTTTTTGAAAGCCAAACTCGCCGGCCACAACCCCTTTGACAGAGCCATCTTCTCTGTAAACCAGCTCCGAACAAGACATGCCTGGGAAAATTTCAACACCTAATCCTTCGGCCTGCTCGGCCATCCATCGACATGTACTCCCCATAGAGACGATATAATTTCCGTCATTATGCATTAGGGGCGGCAATAGAAAATTCGGAAGCCGGAAAGAACCAGCCGGTCCGAAAACGACCATCTTGTCTTCTTTGACCTTCGATTTGACCGGACAGTCAGACATATTTTCAAAGTCGGGGAAAAGTTTTGTCAATCCAACAGGATCAAGAACAGCGCCGGATAGGATATGGGCGCCGACTTCCGATCCCTTTTCCAGTACGACGACGGATATATCAGCATCCAATTGCTTTAGCCGAATGGCCGCAGACAGACCCGCTGGACCCGCCCCCACAATAACGACATCATACTCCATGCTCTCGCGCAGGTTATTTTCTTCTGTTTCCATAGCCGTCTCTGACATTTTATGTATTACCTTTACTCACAACAGGTCTGAAACCTTTAAGTCTCTTCGATAGTTCCCTAAAGGGATTAAAGAGTATTCACACGCGGGACAAGGACGCGTCTCGTCACAGAGCAAATAAATTTTAGACTAATTCGGTCTTATTACTCAATTCAGACCATGAAAATCAGGAGAGCATCATTCCTTCTACAGACGATAAAAACACGATAAATCTCCTTTTAGGCTGGGAAGAGTGGGTGGGGCTCCCGGATTTATCCCTGCCCGCAATCAAAGCGAAAGTGGATACAGGGGCGCGCACATCTGCCCTGCACGCCGTTGCTATTGAGCCGTTTGGAACGGAATCCAAACCTCAAGTTCGCTTTATAATGCACCCTGATCCCTCCGACCCCGGCGTCGAAGTCGTCTGTTCGGCCAAAGTTATCGATCGACGAAATGTGACAAGCTCTAACGGCTCGACGGAACTTCGCTATGTTATACGCTCAAATGTGCATATTGGCGGCAAGAAATGGCCTATCGACATATCCCTGACTAATCGCGAGACAATGGGCTATAGGATGTTACTTGGGCGCTCAGCCCTTATCGACGAAGTCAGTGTCTCGCCAAGCCTGAGTTTTCAGCAGCCAGAGCTCTCCTATAAAGTTTATAAAAAACCTCAGGGCCGCAAAGCCATTCCGCATCGACCTTTACGCATTGGCATTCTCACGCAAGAACCCAAAAATTATTCCAATCAACGTATGATTAAGGCGGGGGAAGCACGAGGCCACGTAGTTGACTGTATTGAAACGTCACGATGTTATATGGCGATCAACGCGCACAAACCCGAAGTCTACTATGACGGCGCGCCACTGCCCCGTTATGACGCCATTATTCCGCGAATCGGCTCTCGGATGACCTTTTACGGAATGGCAGTTGTTCGTCAGTTTGAAAGCATGGGTGTCTATTGCCTAAATAAAAGCAGCTCTATCGGGAATTCACGGGACAAACTCCTCGCCCATCAGGTTTTGGCTCAGCATGGCCTCGGTATGCCGACGACAGCCTTCGCGAAAAGCTCTCGGGACACAAAAGGCATTATCGACCTTGTTGGTGGCTCTCCAGTGGTGGTTAAACTCTTGGAGTCCACGCAAGGCAAAGGCGTGGTTCTTGCAGAAACACGTAAAGCGGCCTCGGCCCTTGTTGATGCCTTTCGGGGTTTGAACGCCCATTTCCTCGTTCAGGAATTTGTCAAAGAGGCAAACGGCTCTGACCTTCGGTGCTTTGTCGTTGACGGCAAAGTTGTCGGCGCCATGATGCGTACCGCCCAAGCCGGAGAGTTTCGATCAAATGTCCATCAAGGCGGAACCGTTAAACGTGTTAAATTGAAACGCGAAGAAACCAGAATGGCCATAAAAGCAGCTAAAATTTTAAAGTTGAATGTCGCTGGCGTCGATATTTTACGCTCTGATTCAGGACCAAAAATCCTAGAGGTCAACTCTTCCCCCGGACTTGAAGGGATAGAAAAAGCGACAAATGGCGACATAGCGAGTGACATTATCCTGTGTATTGAAAACAATGTTCCCACCGTTTTCAGAACCCGTGGAAAATAGGGCTGCCCTTATGTCGAAAGTAATGGATTAAGGCGAATGGATAAGGCGCTGCGATCTCTGGTAGATTGGTACGAGAAAATCGGGGTGGATGTCCCTGATTTGGTTCCGAGTATCCCGCCGCGTAAAAAACGATCTACCTCTACCCCGCCGACCGCAGAGGCGACGACAACACCCACTCGGCCAAAGGCTCGGAGTGAACGTCCCCGCCCGAATGCAGACATTATTGTCAAAGCCGCTAAAACACTGGAGGAACTCCATATTGCTATGCAAGGGTTTGACGCCGGGGCTTTGTCTGACGGCGCGCGCCAAGCTGTCTTTGCAAGAGGAAATCCTGAGGCAGACCTTATGGTTATAGGCGAAGCCCCGGGGCGGGATGAGGATATTCAAGGCAAGCCTTTTGTGGGTCAATCCGGTCAACTTTTAGATCACATGCTCGCGGCTATCGGGTTAGGAAAAGAAAGTGTTTACATCACGAACCTAGTGAATTGGCGCCCCCCAAAAAATCGTAATCCTAAGCCGGAAGAAATCGAAATGTGCCGCCCCTTTTTGGACCGCCATGTTGAGCTTGCCAAACCAAAGGTCATTTTATTGGTGGGAGGAGTCTCAATGACCGCCCTCACAGGGATGACAGGCATCATGAAGAACCACGGCCAGTGGCAAGACATTCAAATTGGAGGCGAAACTCTACCCGCCCTTCCCCTTTATCATCCGGCTTTCTTACTCCGGCAGCCTGCACTTAAAAAGGAAGCCTGGCGGGACCTGCTGAGCTTGCGGGCAAAATTAGAGACGTTATAAATCGTCTGAATTTCAACAGGGTCTGATTATGCGTTTTGCCTTTTACTTACTTTCTGCTTCTTTGCTGTCTCTTACGGCTTGCGAAAACTCTCAATCTGCTCCGACAGAGACTATATCTGCTGATAAAAAGGCACCGGTTCAAAGCTCTCTCACTGACTTGCAAAAGGCCTACCCGATAACTCTTTCCAAGATTGCTGATAATGTCTGGGTTCACACCTCCACTTACACTATTCCCGGCCAGTCCCCCATTCCTGTCAATGGTCTTATCATTGTCGATGGAGAGGAGGTCGTTCTTGCCGACGCCGCGTGGGGCGAATTAGCGACGCTTTCTTTGCTTGAGTCTGTTGAAGCGGAAATTGGCAAACCTGTCACTAAACTTATCACGACTCACCACCATGCTGACCGTGTTATGGGCGTAGATGCCGCCGAGTGGAAAGGGGTCGAAGTCTTCACCCATCCTGATACGCCAGCCCTCGCCGCGCAAAGCGGCTGGCCTGTTCCCAACACCTCTGTTTCAGCGCTGAAACAACCGGGCTCACGTATCAAAGTTGGGAATTTGGAGGTCGCTTATCCCGGCCCAGGCCATGCACCCGATAATCTTATCGTCTATATTCCATCTGCGAATATCCTATATACGGGATGCGCCGTGAGAGGAGCAGAAAGTAAATCCCTCGGAAATATCTCTGACGCCGACCTCGAAACATGGGCCGAAAGCTTGGCTTGGGTAAAAGCCACTTATCCAGACGCAAGGCTCGTTGTCCCCGGCCACGGAAAAGGCGCTGACCTTAGCTTAATTGACCATACGGCATCCCTGCTCAAGGCCGCAATCAATTCCCAAAACGCAGATTCAGACATTGATAAGCCTTAAGGTCTGAGATTTCGTCAATATCAGTCAGACAGCGCAGCCTCTCGACCCGGCCCTCCACATTTCTCATAACATCTTCTAATGTCTGTGCGCTTGACCAAGCGACATTGTCAAACATACTCGCCGGTAGAGGGCCGTTTGCGCCGATAAGCCAAAACCCGCCATCCTTAGCTGGCCCGAAAACAACGTGGCAGGATTTCAAAGCCTTTAAAGCATCGGCGATATCTTGGGATCGAATTTGCGGAGAGTCAGTGCCAATCACAATGGTTGGGCCTTTACGCGCAAAACACGCTGCCAAACGCGGCGAGAGCGATCCCGAAACCTGCGCCACTTGAGTATAACCGTTCCAATCAGGAACTGCTCCTATGGCCTTTTCGGGCGTGACGACCAAAGTGGTTTTCCAACGAGAGTCACTGACCCGGCGTAAAACACGGGCGACCATCATTCGGTAGAGCCGCTTCGCATGAACAATACCCGTATGCGCCGCAAGCCGGGTTTTCGTACGACCTAAAACAGGCGCCTTCGCAAAAACAAACAGAACCGGTTTAATCATTGTAATATTGACGCGTCAGTTGCGAAATCGACTCGCCCCGCTGAAATCTTCGCAATAAGCGGAAATTCCGCCATCCGCGTTTGCACCAGCCCTGTACTGCATAAGCGCTTGTATCGGTGACGACAAACGCGCCGAGGGGCCTGATTTTCGAACGTCCAAGGTCCGCTTTCAATCGGTTCATTATATCTACATCTTCAAATAAAGGGAGATCGGAATATCCGCCTAGAGCCTCATATACTCTCGCGCTAATCAACAATCCTTGATCACCGTAAGGCAGTTTCCATGCCCAGCACCTCAGAGCGACTAGTACTCTTTGCAACCAAGGCCAAAAACCGTCCCCCTGCCGTCCATATCGAAAATATCCGACGGAGTTCGGATAAGTCGAAATATGATGCTCTACCTCATCACACCAATTCGGGGATAGCCGCGCATCCCCGTGAAGGAATAAAAGCCAATCGCTGCCACGCAGCAATGCCAAGCTCGCGCCACGCGCTAATTGCGGCCCCCGGCCCGCGCTGCCGAAACAGAGAGTGGCGCCAGCTTTTATCGCTAGATCTAGAGTGGTATCTTCAGACCCGCTATCAGTAATAATGAGTTTATGTCCGGCGAAATTGGGAAGCGTTTCTTTAAGAGCCACCTCAGCATTTAAAGTAGGTATAATAAGCGTGAACATTGAGAGCTCATTAGGGCTGAGGGTGTGAAGATCAACCATAAATCAAATTGAGGACATAAAAAAACGGCCACCGAAAGATGGCCGTTAAAGTCGACATTGATGGTTTAAATCAATTATTTATCAGTCGCGTCGTTAACCTCATCCGCTACGTCTTCATACTCTTTAGCTTTATCTTCGAGGATTTTCGCCTTATCTTCTGCCGCTTCTTCCATGGCATCACTTTGGCCTTTCACAAGAGCGCGCTCAGCGTCGCTCTTATTCTCAGCATCTTCTTTCATAGCGTCTCCGGCGTTATCAGCCATCGTTTCCATTGCGTCGCCGGTGTTATCTGCCGCTTTGACCATGGCGTCTCCGGTTTCTTCCATCATCTCTCCAGCTATTTCAGGGTCCGCCATAACTGATGCCGGAGCAGAGACGAGCGTCACCTTGCAAAAGGCGCCGTCGCTAATTTGTTCTCCATTACAGTCTTTAATGCCCAATTGCTGACCATCATAAATTTCGTCCATATATTCAGCCGGGCGAACAGCAACAACGCAAACAGTCGCGCCTTTGACGGAGAAGACTTGCCCACCCTCATATTCGCAATCCGCTTTGGACTCGATAGCAGAAGCAGATGCAGCTGACAGAGCAGCAAAAGTGAGGCCGAGCGCAGCAGCGCCGAAACGTAAATTTGTCATGGAAAACTCCTTAGTAAATCTTGAATGGTCTATACCAGACCTTTTTATATGCCAAAAGGCTGTATTGTAACAAACTCGTCTTTTTGCCAGAATGTTCCATCAAAAATAAGTCTGCCCAAAAAAGCCGCTATGCCAAAAACCTCTCCGGATTATTCATTTGAGTCCCAATTTTCGGGCCCCGTCTGTGGTGTAGATGAAGCCGGGCGAGGCCCTTTAGCAGGCCCTGTCGTCGCGGCGGCGGTCATCCTGACACCTGAATCCGTTCCAAGCGGTTTGAATGACAGTAAGGTTTTATCGCAAGGCCGACGTGAACTTCTGCTGAACGAGATGCTCGCCAGAGATGACATTTTCGTAAGCCTGGGCATTGCAGAACCCGAAGAAATTGACCGCTTGAATATTCTTCATGCGTCTATGGCGGCAATGGGCCGCGCCGTGGCCGGATTGCCGATATTGCCCGATATGGCTTTAATTGATGGCAATCGCCGCCCTCCGGATATGTGCTGCCCCTCTCAAGCTATTATTAAAGGCGACGCTAAAAGCCTGTCTATTGCCGCTGCCTCTATTGCCGCAAAAGTTATCCGGGATCGTCTGATGGTAGAGGCCGATTCGCGATTTCCCGGATATGGCTTAGCCGGTCATAAGGGCTATCCCACAAAAGCACATAAAGAAGCGCTGAGGAACTTGGGGGTCAGTCCGATACACAGGCAAAGCTATAGGCCTGTGGCGGATGTCATCAGGCAAAGTTCGGTAAAGTAAAAAAACCTGATACCTTAAAAATTTGTAACCGTTTTTAGCTGAAAAAAGTTTCTATGAAATCTGACAACATCCCGAAAACGTAGTATCAACGTCACCACTATATGACAGCGACGAAGGATATGAAAGGGCCTTAAATCCTGCCACCCTGAGAAGCCATAAAAACTTAAAGTCGCTCATTGGGGCAAAGGAAGCTTAAATTGTCTATAAAGCACGCTCATATAGTTTTCTTAGGCATTGCGCTGACCGCTCCATTGATTGCATGTGGTGACAATTCGGCCTCTCCAGAAACGCAGGCGTCATCTCAATCAGAAGCCTCTGTAGAAATCATCCCCCACACTGTCGTATACCGTGATGATACGATTACAGTTGAGGCTATTGGGACAGCCAGAGCGGAAAAATTTGCAGTCATCCGTGCTGATACGGGCGGCGAAGTCACGCGTGTGAATTTCAAAGCAGGCGACACGGTCGAAAAAGGTGATATCCTTTTAACCTTGGAGTCGGACGAAGAACGGCTTGCCGCAAATCGCGCCGAGGTTGCCTTGAAAAACTCTCAGCAATTAATTGACCGCTACGAACGTATCGATGTACCTGGCGCAATTTCGGACAGCCAAATAGATGAAGCCAAAACTGCCGTCGAAGCAGCTCAGATAGATTTAGAATTGGCTAATGTCGCTTTGTCTCGACGTGTAGTCAGGGCCCCCTTTTCCGGCACGGTCGGACTGACAGACATTGATGCAGGTGCGCGAATTACCCCTGAAACAGAAATCACTCGGTTAGATGACCGCTCAACATTATTTGTGGACTTTCAAGCACCGGAGCAAGTTTACGGCCGTATTTCACCGGGCGACATCATCGCAATGGAGCCGTTTTCCAACCAAAGTTCAACTTTCGACGCGGTAGTTTTAACAATCGATAGCCGCATTGATCAGGTGAGTCGAAGCTTTACTGTACGTGCCGCGATTGACAATGAAGACGACACACTGCGGCCGGGCATGAGCTTTAAAATCGGCTTTAACATTGCCGGTCAGGCTTATCCGCTTGTGCCTGAAGCCGCCATTATATGGGGTGGAGATGGAGCCTATGTTTGGGCCGTAAAGAACGGACGCGCTACACAAGTCTCTGTTACCATTGTTGACCGTCAAGACGGCAATGTCCTTGTTCGGGCGCCTATCCCGGAAGGCGACACAATTATTTCCGAGGGTGTTCAGAAAGTCAGAGAAGGCACGCCCGTGGATTTGACACGAATAAATCCGACAACCTCTGTGATTGAAAAACAGGGCAATACTGGCCAAGCTCCAAACACGGTAGAGGGAACATGAAGGCTTCCCAAACTGGCCTCCCTGAACTCGCTGTAAAGCGACCTCTACTGGTTACAGTTCTGAACTTGCTGATTGTGATAGCAGGTCTCGCTGCGTTTCTTGGTTTGGACGTGCGGGAATTACCAGATGTCGACCGGCCTATCGTCTCTGTGAGAGCTAGTCTGCCGGGCGGCGCCCCGGAAACAATTGATGCGGAAATTACAAGTGTGCTGGAGAGCGCGGTAGCCCGCGTCTCGGGCGTAAAGGAAATCCGATCTTCGAGTGAAGAAAATAGCGGACGCATTCGGGTTGAATTTTCACCAGGAACAAATCTTGATACTGCCGCGTCAGATGTGCGTGAGGCCGTTAACCGGGTCGCGCGACAATTGCCTGACCGAGTCGAAGATATTTTTGTCACCAAGGCGGATGATGATGCCCGCTCTATCATCACGCTTGCCGTCATTAGCAATGTTTACAGCGAAGAAGAACTGACCCGTATTATCGACACAGACATATCCCCTGAGATTCTTACAATTGACGGTGTGGCAGCTTTGCAGGAATATGGAACACGCTTAAGGCAAATGCGGGTCGTGGTTGACCCATTACGTCTTAGCCGCTTTGGGTTGACAATTTCCGACGTGCGGGATGCGCTGGCTCAAGCGCCGTTCGACGTGCCAGTCGGCAGTTTCCGATCTTCTGATCAGGAGCTCATCGTGCGGGCCCAAGCCACGGCGGCGACACCTGCATTGATCAAAGATGTGGTTATTTCAGGCACTACAAAAATAAGGGATATTGCAGATGTCACTCTGGCCCCTGCGGACGCGACCAACCTTCTCCGACTTGATGGACAACCTGTCATTGGACTTGGTGTTGTCCGGCAGGCTCAGTCAAACACAATCCAAATATCGAACGCCGTGGAGCTCAAGCTTAAACAGTTAAACGCTCGCTTGGACGACCTAGAAATTAAGGTGACATCAGACGAAGCCGTTTTTATCCGAAATTCCGTTCAAGAGGTCGTCATTAGCCTGTTTCTAACTGTCTTGATTGTGGTGGCAACGATCTGGATTTTTCTGGGATCATGGAAAGCAACTTTAGTTCCCGCAACCGTTATTCCTGTTGCCCTCATTGGCACTTTGGCGGGAATCTGGGCTCTTGGCTTTTCTATCAATCTTTTGACCTTGTTGGCGTTGGTCTTGGCAACAGGTCTGATTGTAGACGACGCCATCGTGGTGTTGGAAAACATTCAGCGGCAACAATCCGAAGGCATGAAACGCCGCCCGGCCGCAGCTATAGGCGCGCGTCAGGTTTTCTTTGCGGTTGTCGCGACGACAGCTGTTTTGATTGCTGTCTTTGTACCAATATCGTTTCTGCCTTCAACAACTGGTCGTCTGTTCCGCGAATTTGGGTTTGTATTGGCTCTGTCGGTGGCAATTTCTTCTTTTGTCGCCTTATCAATGGTTCCGGCTATCTCCGCGCGTATCGACTTTTCAGATGAGCATGGATTTAAGTTTTTGAACCGTGTTGGCGGTAAAATAAACCGAGCTTATATGAGTATGTTATCTGCTTGTCTCAAACATCCCGTCATCACAGTGTCTGTTTCCCTGTTCGCCTTCGCCGGAGCGGCATTTCTTGTGACGGTAATTGATCAAGAGTTAGTCCCAGAAGAAGATCGCGGACAAATTGAAGTTTTCGCGACTGGACCGGACGGGGTTGGCTTGTCTTATATGGAGCGGCAAGCCGATCAAATTGATGCGGTATTGCAGCCTTATCTAAACAGCGGTGAAATCAGCTCCCTCTTTACTGTGGTTGGACGATATGATCCCAACCGGATTGGAATTACCGCGACCTTGGCGCCTTGGGAGGAACGCACACGCAGTCAGCAGGACATCATTGAGGAATTGACTGATCCCCTCTCCCGTATTCCTGGCTCCCGTGTCTCCGTCTTTGGGCGGGGCAGCCTGACAGGTGGAGGCAATCGGGATGGATTGGAAGTCGCCCTAACAGGCGGCGATTACCCGGCAATTTATGCAGCCACCCGGGATTTGGCAGAAGCCATCGAAACACGATCAAATATTTTGTCAAACGCGGAAATATCTTATCAGCCGACACAACCGCAACTTTCGATTCAGATAGATCGTCGCCGCGTGGCGGATTTGGAAGTCCCGCTAGAAGAGCTCTCCCTCACATTACGGACTATGGTGGACGGCGAAGATGTTGTAGACTTGAATGTTCGCGATCAAGCCATACCAATAATTCTTGAAGCCCAGACGACTGCAATAGAATCCCCTTCTGACCTCAGAAACTTATTCGTCCGTTCGAGTAATGGATCGCTCATTCCCGTCTCAAGCCTTACAACGATTGTGGAAGAAGGTGTGGCCGCGCAACTTGACCGATTTGGACAACGCCGCGCAATTGAAGTCGAATCGGATGTTGCCTCGGGTGTGCCTTTGGCCGAAGCCATTGCAGAAATGGATCGTCTAGCAGATGAAACCTTACCTAATGAGATAAACATGATCTTGCGTGGCGAAGCCGCCACTTTAGAAGAGTCGTCACGAGACCTTTTAATTACTTATGGGTTTGCCGTGTTGATTGTACTACTCGTCCTCGTTGCGCAGTTCGAAGGCCTAACCAGCCCGGTCGTCGTTATGCTTAGTGTTCCGTTCGGTCTAGCCGCGGCCGTCTATGCTGTATTCTTGACAGGTGGTTCTCTCAATATTTACTCCCAAATCGGACTTATTCTTTTGATCGGACTTATGGCCAAAAACGGTATCTTACTGGTTGAATTTGCAGACCAGCTCAGATCAGAGGGCCGCTCTGTGCGAGAGGCTGTCTATGAGGCGGCTATTATTCGAGCGCGCCCAATTGTCATGACAGTGGTCTCGACAGCTCTTGGCGCTCTTCCTCTTATTCTCTCAACTGGCGCAGGAGCCGAGGCGAGAGATGCAATTGGTTGGGTCATTTTCGGCGGGCTTGGTCTGGCGGCTGCGTTTACCCTGTTTCTTACGCCCGTAATTTATTTGGGAATTGCCCGATTTAGTCAGTCCACAGGCCAATCTCATAAAGCTTTAGCTCAAGAAATGGATGAAGCGAGAGCCCACCTCGCGTCACAATCTGAATGATGTCTCGCGTGTCTTTTAAAGTTCTTTTGCTCGGAAGCGCCGCGCTGTTTCTCTCTGCCTGTGCAACTGCCGGACCCGAGCCGGTCGCGCCTGTTTTGGAAACACCTCCCAATTTTACCAATGCGGAAGCAAGTCTACGAAATGAAGAGAATTTCGACACCCGCCCTTGGTGGCAAGGGATTGAAGATAAGACCCTAACGCAATTAATTTCTAATGCGCTCGACCAAAATCTCGATATTGGCATTGCTGTTGCCAATTTAGTGCAAGCCCGGGCTGGAGTGAGCGCTTTCAGATCGGATTTGTCCCCTCAATTTGATGGCTTTGTCGATAGCCAACTTCAGGGCATTCTGGCGGATACGGGCGATGGAGATGTCGAGGGCTCATTAAGCGCTGGCGGAGTTTTCAATTATGATGTCGATATAGCGGGCCGAAATCGTCGCAGCTTACAAGCCGCTCAAGCCCGATTCGAAGCCAGCGCGTTTAACTTGTCAGACATACGGCGATTGACTGCGGCGTCTATTGCAACGCAATATATTGAACTGCGCCGCGCAGGAGCCCGACTGGTCCTGCTGGATTCTTCTTTGGACATTCAATCCCGCACAGTCGAAATCGTTCAGGCCAGGTTTGACGCCGGATTGACTCCTGCGCTTGACGTAGATCGCGCTGCAGCAGATCTCGCGCGGACGCAGGCCCAGCGCGGCCTTTTACATTCAAGTCGCGAAACAGCTGGATTTGCTTTATCCCTTTTGGCCGGAGAATTTCCCGGTTCACTGGACTTGGGTATCCCGGAGGACGACATTATCCCTGATTTCACCCGAGAGGGGCAAGTCGGGGTTCCGGCGGATTTACTGCGGCGACGCCCGGATGTCAGAACCGCAGAAAAAAACCTAATTGCCGAAATTGCCGATATTGGTGTGCAAGAAGCAGACCTTTATCCCTCTCTAAATCTGCCCGGGAGCATTCAAATTGGAGATACGACCTCAGGGTCGACAATTGGGGCCTTAACGACGAGTGTTGGCGCCATGATCGATATTCCACTCTTTGACGCAGGACGCAGACAAGCCGAAGTTAAAATCGAACAAGCCCAAGCTAAGGCTGCTCTGCTCGCCTATCGTCGCAGCCTTCTCGGCGCCGTTAGTGATGTAGAAAGCGCCCTTGTTCAGATAACAGCCCTCAATGAACAAAAGACTGAACTTATAAAAGCGGTTAATTCAAGCCAGTCCGCCTATGAGCAACTTGATGCGCTTTACAGTGAAGGACTAGCCAGTTTCATTGACGTATTAGACGCCCAACGTACGCTTATCTCCAGCCGTGAATCTCTGGTCGATAATGATGCGAATTTGGCCTCAACCAAGGTCAGCCTTTATACCTCTTTGGGCGGCGTCCCTTTGGAACGAACCGATAATCAAACCAACTAGGAACTAAGCCACTTCAAAGTGGCCTTTTTTAAAGGGTAAGATGCCACAAATGCACGCCGCCTCTAAACAAAGGCGGGCCGGTGACGAGGTTAGTAATCACCGACCCTACACCTTTGGCCGAAGCCTCAAGTGATTTTTTAAGCGCAGAGATATGCTCTGCGCTAAACTCTAAAAACTTGTAGAAAGTGATGCCGAGAAACTAACGCCCCGTTTATAGGTATTGAACTCGGAACGACCCGCCTGCTCGCTAGTCTGAAACTCCTCGTGATCCGTATCCAGAATATTTCGAGCGCTCAGACCAAGATTGAACTCTTGACCCTGAACATCGACCTTACGTCGATAGACAATATCCAATTGCGGGCCTGGGCTTTCAATCACATCGGGGACAATACTCAATCCGCGTAATCCGCGGCGCGAAACCCGATCATCAACCAAACCGAACAAAATGGTAAATTGGTCATTATCTGACTCCCATCCAAATTGTGAATTGAAAATATGTTCAGGCGTCCCTTGAAGTGGTTGTCCGTCAATACCGAACAATTCAGCAGAAATAGGAGTTCCGTCAGCTTGGATAATAACGTCACCAGCCGCCGCATTCACTGTAGCATCTGTGTAGGTATAATTTACGGTGAAGAACCAATCTCGTGACTCCAGGAATGTTATATTGCCCGGCATATTAAAGTTTGTTCTGGCTTCAGCTTCAAATCCCAATAAATCCGCGGCCGGCGCGTTGATAAAAGATGTCTCAAATACATTGGCGGAGGTCTCAAAAGTAGATTCCTCAATCGGGTTTTTAATATTCTTGTAAAACCCAGAAAGAGCGATGAATTGGTTTCGGCCAAAATATCGTTCCAAACGAACATCAAAGTTCTCAAACTCGGAATCGACGAGATTAGGGTTACCGACGAAAGTTCGGTCGGACTCAGGGTCTAAGAACCGTGAAGAAGCAAGCTCACGGAATTGAGGCCGCGCAATGGTATTCGAATATCCAAGACGCAATTGAGTATCATCAATGAAATTCCAGGTGAAAGACGCTGATGGCAAAACGTAATTATTTTCGAGGTTAGAAGTAACACCCAACGTACTGAAGCGATCTAATGTTTGTACATTCAATTTTGACTCTTCATATCGGACACCATAATCAGCGCGAACCGTTGGCGAAAATTCAATATCCGTTTTCAAATAGGCTCCAAAAACGTCTAAATCACCGAGGTAATTGTCGCTTGGGCGAGGGGGAATTTCCTGAATTGTGAAAATTGGTCCAATGGTTGCAGCCGAGAACAACAAATCAACCCGCGCAGCCGCCAAAGACGGGTCTAGCTGCGTTGATGTTGTATATTGAAGATTCAAATCGGCGAATTCCCGATCCGTCTCCGCATAATCCACACCGCCCGCAATTTCAACTTCCCAAGCGCTTGTGCTCGGTACAGTGTAGCTTAAATCTAAACCTCCACTGGTAATTTCATCATTCACTTCAGAGAATGAAATGCTGTGGGCGTTATTGCCTGGAAAGAGTAGAGCGTCGCCTCGAAGCTGGCGTTCAAGTTGACGCTCATAAGGTGCGTCCCGAGACGCCATTGAATAAGAGCCTCTCCAATTTGCGGTGAAGTCGCCAAGAAGGTGTTCGCCGTTAAGCTGGGTATAAAGAAGCTCCCTTTCGTAATATCCGCTTTTTTCCAAAAATACTCCGTCCGGCTCACTAAAAGTTCTGCCTTGGTCAATCTGGGCTTCTTTTGCCGTGTCATGCACGTAGAAAACAGTTCCCTGAACAGAGTCGCCTGAGTCAAAATTCAAGGTCGTGGATCCCAAAGCATTCAACGTCACCTGATATGTTGATTCAACAGACTCTAAACTATCCTCAATACGTCCATTTGCTTGTACTTCCCTAAGGGAGCGTTCTGTTGTCCAACCATTGTCAAATCCCGCTGTCCCGACAAATCCAATTTCACCGAAGCCAACGCCTATCGTTTTGGCAACATCAACCGAGACGTTCATATCCGGAAATGTTTCATCATAGGATTGAAGGACAGTCAGGTTTGGGTCGACGAGAAGCTGACCAATCAATTCCAAATCCATGTCGGATTGATCTGACAATCGCTCTCCGCGTTTGACAACGCCAAGCAAGGGGTCGGGTATATCCCGAATTCCATCATCAAATCCCAACGCGTCATAGTCTCCGCCATGAACAAAGAGACTTTCTTTGCCGGTCGTCTCAGTGTTTGCCCCAACGCCGATTTTCACTTTGAAGAAATCTTCTGGCGGCGTTTTAAGTGTATTCAAAGCGATGACGCCTCCGCCAAACTCACCTGGATAGTTTGGAGAGAATGTTTTCTGAACCGTGATGCCGTTCAAAACGCTAGAGGGAAACAGATCCAATGGGACGGTCCGGCGCAAAGGTTGCGGGCTCGGAAGAGGCGACCCATTCAGTAAGGCAGAAGAGTAACGATCCCCTAGACCCCGAACATAAGCAAAACGGCCTCCGACAATGCTCAAACCGCTTACACGCGTCAGAGCCAGAGCTGCATCTGAATCACCTTGGCGGATTAAATCTTCGGCTTGCAGGAACGACGCAACTTGGGACGTGGCGCGCTGTGGGTCCGGTATAAAGCTACCTGTTACAACTACTTCATCGACGCGCGTCTGGCTCGCCTCACTGCCCGAATCTTGGGCCATCGCGTGAGAGCTTAAAACTGCGGCTGACAGCGAGAGAACTGCCTTTAGGGAAAATCTGTAATTCATGGGAAACCTTTGATTACAACTTAAAAAGGGGGAGCCTGTATTCGAGAATAAAGACCGACCCCGGGTAATAATTTTTATGAGTCGAAAGTTCAGAGGCCGCGAAAACTGCGGCCTCTTCATTCATCTTTTAGATTAGCAAGGATTTGTGTCCTCTAGACCACATGTCCATCCTTGCCACCACGTATCATCCGCATCCCTAACGGCGCCGACGTAATCCACAGCGTCAAAGAAGCCATTTTCGGGTAGCGTCGTAACCGTTACAGCATTTTCGTTATCACCATTAATAAAGGTATCAACTAAGCTGTTTCCGCCCACCACATTATTCGGGTCAGCATCAACGGCAGCTTGACCCGTTACAGGGTCTGCACCATCGCCGGTACGGACAAGGCCTGCGCCACAATCAAACAATACTGATTGGAAAGTTGGGTCGGCCCCCGCTGTGAACCCAGTCGTCCCGTCTCCTGCGCTGTCTTCGTAGTCAAGACAGAAGTTTTGCTCGACAAGGACGCCATTGAGGTAATTCCCAATAGTCCCTGTATTCATCCGTATACCGTGACTATCCGTATTGTTGATGATTGAGTTGTTTACCAAGGTAAAGTTTGAGAATGTCGCGTCAGAAGCCGGAGTGGCGCCTGGGGCAACAGAACTTGCTTCGATACCATTATCAGAGGAGTCGCCGCTACGTTGAATAGCAATCACGAATTGAACATTACCATTATAGCCATTATCCGTATCGAGCTGCTCGTCGTCATTTCCGGTTACAACTACATATTTTGCGTTGACGTTACCTCCGAAGAATTCGATCCCATCATCCGAATTGTTATGAACCTGAACATTTTCAACAACTGTTCCGTTACCGACACCGCCAAGCGTGATTCCGTTAAGCTCCACATCCGTGGCAACTTCAAAACCAGCGTATTTGACTTGAACAAACCGTAAGGAACCGGAGTTGTCATCTTCATCAGAGCCGCCATAAAGGGCGTCGGGCTCTGTCACACCTTCGATAGCGTTTTCACAGGCATTTGTTCCGCCTGTCGCGCCTGGAATATTACACCGATTGATCGGAGCATCTCCAAGAATGACAAGTCCACCCCACTCTCCGATAGCATTTTCACGATCACCGGCGGCATCTGTAACATCATTTTCTGATGTGAAGACAATAGGGTTGGAGCGAGTACCATTGGCAAATATTTGAGATCCGCGATTGACGACAAGGTAATCGGAACCGCTGCGGCCAAACACGGTTACGCCTGATTCGATGATAAGAGTACCATCATCGCCGTCTGGTGCTGCGCCGCCTGAACCGGTATCCACACCGACATTCACACGCCCTACGAGAGCATAAATATTGCCGCGCGTAAGACGGAGCGTGTCAGTGTAATCACCCGTTACATTACATAGGTTTTGACCGTTCAATTGGCCGGCCGCTGTTGTACCTGTAGGACATTCAGCATCAGGAAAAAGATCTTGTGTCCATCCGGTTGCCCAATTGTCAGTTTCGGACTCATCAGGTCCGAAAGCGCCAATGTAATCGACATCCTCAAAGAAACTGTCTTCGAGATTTGTTGCTGTTACTGCCAATTCGTTTGGTCCGGGGAAGAACCCGCCAAGTGAGTTAGTTCCTTCGACGTTATTGGCGTCTGCATCTACTGCGGCTTGGCCTGTTACAGGGTCTGCGCCATCACCGGTACGAACCAGACCTGCACCGCAATCAAAAAAGACGGATTGGAAAGCCGGGTCATTGACCGGGTTGAAGCCGGGCATGCCATCACCCGCATTATCTTCATAATCCAGACAAGAGTTTTCTTCGACAATGATACCGTTTACATAAGTCCCAACTGTACCCGTATTTAACCGAATACCATTACTGTCAGTATTACCATTTCCGATTAGAGAGAAGTTGGCGATAGTCGCATCTGAAGCGGGTGTTGCTCCTGGATTAACCGAGCTTGCCTCAATCGCATTATCAGAGGAGTCGCCGCCACGTTGTGTCGCGATAACAAACTGAACATTGCCTTGATAACCATTATCAGTATCGAGTTGCTCGTCATCATTGCCCGTTAAAGCAAGATACTTCGCGTTTACTGTTCCGCCGAAAAATTCAATGCCGTCATCAGAGTTATTGTGAACCTGTATGTGATCAACAGTAGTTTCAGACCCAACGCCGCCCATTGTCAAACCGTTAAGTTCAACGTCCGTAGCGATTTCGAAACCTGCATGGCGGATTTGAATATATTGCAGCGTCCCGCTGTCAGATAACGGGTCTGCGCCTCCATAAAACGCATCAGGTTCAGTAACGCCCTCAATGGCATTTTCACAATCGGCCGTACCGGGATTAACGCCTGCTACGTTACAGCGGTTGATCGGAGCGTTGCCCAAGACAACCAATCCGCCCCATTCACCAATCGCATTTTCACGATCGCCCGTTCCTGTAATATCATTTTTACTGGTGAGGATAATGGGCGCATCTACTGTACCGGCCGCTTCGATTTGATTGCCGCGGTTTACAACGATGTAGTCTTCGCCTGAATCCCCAACAAGTCTTACACCGGGCTCAATAGTTAGGACAACCGGAGTATCTGTTCCGTCAGCGCCGGCATCCTCACCCACATTAAGACGTCCTGACAGCTCATAGACCACGCCTTCGCGAAATTCCAAAGTGGCGCTCTCCGTCAGTGTTCCGCTTAATGTTGTAAGATTTCCTAGCGGCGCATCACATAAAGTAAAGCTTCCCAGTGAGGACCCATCAGTTCCGTCGGGACAAGCGCTCGCAGATGGTGGCGGAGGCGGCGGTGGAGGTGGCGGTGGGGGCGTTCCAGGATCTACAACAGTCAGTCCGGGTGATATAATGTCACTGCCTTGTTGACAGCCAACCAAAGCTAAACAGGCCGCAGACGCCAGTAGCAAATTACGCATTGAAAGTGTCATTAGAAATCCTTCACCGTTAAAAATTTAGGGTGCGGATAGTTCACTCTCAAAAAGTTTCCAGTCCGCAATTGGATGCGGACTTGGCAGTTTAATGTGACAGGGAAGTAATGCTATTATGCCATTTTGGTAAAAGTTTAATGACGTTTCGGTGACGGTCATTTTCACGTCTAAGACAAAAACCAGCCGGCTTAACGGCTGGCTATAATTCAGTTCACTTTATAAGTGACTCTAAAATTATGTACTCATACGGGATATTTCTTCTTGAGGAGCCTGCCAGTCCGGACGAAGCTTTGCGGCTTTTGAATAGGCTTCAAAAGCACCGGACTTATCTCCGGTAAGTTCCTTTGTCATGCCCAAACCATAATAAGCAAGCGGCGCCGCTTCGTTGTGAGTCATACAATCATTGAAATAAGCGATTGCAGTGGAATAGTCCTCTTGCAACATAGCCGCGAACCCTTCGCCAAGAAATGCGATCTCGTTGACACTGTTAAGCATTGCTGCGGACTTAAAGTCGCGGGAGGCCCGATCATACTTTTTCGCTGAGAGTTGTAGCCAGCCCCGTCTCGTCAAAATATCTGACTTTATATCATAATTTGGAACTGAATCTTTATAGGCTTTTGTGCAAGCACGAATAGCCTTACTTGGTGCGGCATCAATGTCTGACCCCATACACAAGAGCATATTCTGGTCAGCCTTAGAGTTGACGATGCTTTGATCGTTAAAGTCACTCGCAAATGCGGGGACGGCGCTCATCGACGCCACAAATAGTGTGGATATTAGGATGTTTCTCATGGTGATCTCCTTTTTGAACATCACCAACGTATATTTAGACTGCAAACATGCGCCGTTGGCCTACACATCGTTAGCCTAACCTCTATGACACTTTTATTACACCGTTGTTGTAAAACTGTCAAGAAACTGTTGCGATTAAAATGTCTTCCTTCCATCACATTGTTTTAATTGATTTTTTAAACCTAAAAATGAAGTTCCGTCGGCTATCTAAAGAAAATAAGCAAGCGCGTGCTATTCTCACAAGGACCAAGCACCACCTCTTTTTGATTAGGGTGCGCTTTCTAATTTTTCTACTTATTTTGTAATCATCGAATAAACACCTGCGCTTTTGCAGGCTAAACTGAAATGAGGAATTTATCATGGCGACTGCTAAGTCAAAACCAACCAAGAAAACGATTGCAAAGAAAAACGCCGCCGCAAAAACGTCTGCGAAGAAAACAGTGAAATCTGCTAAGAAAACAGCCTCTAAAACTGCTGACGCCGTTGAGTCACGTACGCAGCGCGCAACCGCTATCCTGCGCAAAGGTGCTTTGGCATATGTTGGCCTTTACGGCACAGCGTATGAGCGCGCAAAAATGCGCACTGAGCAAATCCGGACAGCCGCTGATAAAGCCCGCGCACAAAGCGGCGAGTTTTTTGGCGATCTCGTTGTAAAAGGCGAACAAATCGAAAAGCAAGCCGGTAAAATGGCGAAAGACGCTCAAGTTACTGTTGTTGACACGTATGAAGAAACATCCGGAAAAGTCCGTTCTTTCGTGCCTTCTAAAATTTTGCCTTTCTCTGCAAATGACCGCGTAGAAGAACTTGAAGCTGAGGTTGTGGCGCTCAACAAGAAAATCTCTGCTTTATCTGCAAAGGCTTCGAAACCGAAAAAAGCTGTTAAAATGAAGACAGAAAAAACGGTTAAGACAGCGCCTAAGTCAGACACTGTTGTTAAGACAGAAACAAAAGAAGTCGAAGTCAAAGCTGACACGAAAGCCGCTTAAGACCCCCTTAAGTTGCTTATAGGACGGTGTATCCCTCTCTCTCGGGATACACCGTTTTTTTGTTAAGGCCTCTTTTATTGCGCGATTGCCAGATGGTTCAACCCTAGCTAGGATAAATAAAAATTATGACGGGTATTTCTCATGGCACCTAAATCAGAAAAAATTGGAAAACAGGCGGCTGAGAACACAACGGCTGTAAATTCTCTGGTTGGCTTCCGCCGCAGCGAGGTTGTCAAATCACTTGGCATGATGGCCGGATATATGGCTAAACAACCTAAACCTCTTGCCAAACATGTCAAAAACTACGCCGGAGAGCTGTTGGATATTATGAAAGGCTCTTCAGAGCTTACCCCACATCCGAAAGACCGTCGTTTTCAAGACAAGACCTGGGAAACGAACCCGCTATATAAACGCGGCTTGCAAAGCTGGCTCGCTATGAAGCGTGAACTCAATGGCTGGATTGATGACTCCCGTATGCACCCGGCCGACCAGACACGCGCCCGTTTCGTCACGGATATGCTGGTAGACGCTCTCGCCCCAACGAATTCGCTGTTAGGCAATCCCACTGCGATGAAACGTCTATTCGAAACGGGCGGCGGATCGCTGTTTAAAGGCTTACAAAACGCCTATGATGACCTTCGCAATAATGGCGGAATGCCTAGTCAGGTTGATGGCCGGCCTTTCAAAGTCGGCGAAAACCTCGCTAATTCAAAAGGCGCGGTCGTTTTCAAGACCGAAATGCTCGAAGTAATTCAGTATCAACCCAAGACCGAACAGGTCCATAAAATTCCATTGATGATCATCCCCCCGCAGATCAACAAATTTTACGCTCTTGATTTGGCGCCCGATAAATCGATGGTGCGATTTCTAACCTCGCTCGGCTATCAGGTCTTTGCTGTGTCCTGGCGCAATCCTGGCCGTCAACACGCCCATTGGGGCCTCGAAGAATATGTCGCGGCCCTAATAGAAGCCTCTGACGCCGTGAAAAAGATTTCCCGTAGCCCGCGCCTAAACGTTAGCGGCGCTTGCTCTGGCGGGATTACAATGGCATTATTTCTGTCGGAACTCGCGGCGCGCGGCGATAACCGCGTCAATGCCTTTACTGTCATGGTCAGCGTACTCGATGGTAAAAAATCGGATTCGGAAATCGGCTTGTTCGTAACAGATAAGGCCATTGAAGCCGCGCGGAAACATTCCAAACGCAAAGGCATTTTAACAGGAGAAGAACTCGGCCGAAGCTTCGCTTGGATGCGACCTAATGATTTGATCTGGAATTATGTCGTCAATAATTATTTGCTCGGCGAAAGTCCCCCCCCATTCGATGTGTTATACTGGAATAATGACGGCACGAACCTGCCGTCACAGCTTCATTCAGATTATTTGGATATCTTCCAAGACCGCCGTTTCCGTCCCGACAAAGACATCCACTTCTTAGGCCATGATATCGACCTAAGCGCCGTGTCGCAGGATTGCTTCATGGTGGCCGGCATTACCGACCATATTACTCCTTGGAAGGCCTGTTACCGGAACATCCGATTGTTTGGCGGCGAAGTTGATTTCATCTTGTCAAATTCCGGTCATTTGCAATCTTTGCTCAACCCGCCCGGCAACCCAAAAGCGCAATATTTTATCAACTCAGACCACCCTGCCCGCGCGGATCGCTGGCTAGAGGGCGCAGAGTCAGTTTCCGAAAGCTGGTGGTTACGTTGGGATAAATGGCTGTCCGAGCGATCCGGCGAGATGAAAGCCGCGCCAAAGTCCCTCGGCAGCAAAGCTTTCCCGCCCTTAAGTCAGGCGCCGGGAGAATATGTTTTCACTTAGATAGATGTTCGGATAGCGGCCATTCACAGTCAGCTGGTTTACAGGAGGCCTAGCCGCCACCACTTTAAAGCATAGAGAATATTAAGAATCAGGACGGACTGTGGGGCTGATTTGCACCAGACAATTGCAGAGGGCTGAAAACCTGCTGCGGGAAAGATGACAGGCATGCCAATAAGCGATGGCTCGAATATGACCGAGACCCTTAATCCCGGCCCCCCCTCCGTCGCAACGGATTACCATCCGAATCTGCCGCGTATTTTTTATTCTAGGGTCGGCAACCAAACCTTGCGCACCGCCATTTGGAAGGGCGTGGACAAAGGGCACGGTAAACGTACGCCGCTGCTGTTTTTTAACGGCATTGGCGCCAATCTAGAAATTGCGCAGGCTTTTGCTGATACCTTTACAGGTCGAGATATTATTACTTTTGATATGCCTGGTGTGGGCGGGTCGCCCGATCCGAGCTTTCCTTACCGACCATGGTGGGTAGCCAAAGCCGCCAAGCAAATCCTCTTGGAAAACCGCTATACGAAAGTGGACGTGCTCGGCGTTTCCTGGGGCGGCGGGCCCGCGCAGCAATTTGCATGGCAATATAAACGTATGGTCCGCAACCTTGTGCTCTGCGCGACGACAACCGGTTCCACCATGGTCCCGGGAAAACCAAAAGCCTTATCCAAAATGATTTCTCCAAAGCGATATATAGATAAAGATTTCCTCGCGAAAAATTTCGAAGCGCTTTACGGAGACGCTGCGGCCGAAGGTGTGCGGGATTTTTCCATAAATATGGTGCCGCCCTCTATCAAAGGTTATCTCTTCCAGCTTAGCGCCATGGTGGGGTGGTCCTCCTTACCGTTCATCCGCCGCATCCGCGCCCGAACGCTCGTTATTATGGGCGATAAAGATCATATTGTCCCCGTTATCAATGGGAAAATTCTGCATTACGCGTTGAAAGACTCTCGTTTAAAAATCATCGAAGATGCCGGACATTTATTCTTACTGACTCGCCGGGACGAAACTGTCGAAATGATACGCGATTTCTTCGGAGAGCCCGAAGTGGCTTGTCCGCATGTTGACCCCATGCTCTTGCCGTCTGTCGCCGCAGCGTTTAATCATAAACACGACGTCAGCCCCGTCCCCGCCACTTAACCGGAGCGCCCCATGACCAAAAAAGACAAAGACGATAAGAAAACAAATGACACAGCCCGCCGTATCTGGTTGGCCGGTATTGGCGCTTACGGACGCGCATTGACCGAAGCTAAGGGCGCCGTGGGCGAACTGTCCGGTAAATCATCGGAAGTCTTTGAAGACCTCGTCCAAAAGGGCGAAATGCTCGAAAAGGTTGTCGAGTATAAAGGGAAGGAAATGGTCGAAAAGTCCGGCCTCCGCGATTTCGATTTAAATGAACGCATCAAATCCATGCGGGAAAAACTTTCCGGTGGAAAAACAGATCGGGTTTCAGATCTAGAAGCGCAAGTTGCCGCCCTAAATGCGAAGCTTGACGGTTTGTTAAAAGAACAAAAACAAGCCGCAAGCAAAAAAACTGCTGCGACCCGTAAAAAAACGACTACTCAGCGCACAACCGCAAAAAAGCCTGCGGCCAAAAAGACCGCCCCTAAACAATCAAGCTCGACAAAAAAAGCCTCGACCAAGCCGCGCGCCACAACAAAAAAAGACGCCGCTAAAACAGCCCCGACCCAAAAGTCAGACTAGGCCCTCTTACAAATGGTTGAGCGCAGCGCCACGAAGACGAAAATTCTCGCCACCGCGCTCGAGCTGTTCAATAATGAAGGCGAAAGCTCTGTCTCTTCCGTCGATATCGCCTCTGTCATGGGCATCAGTCCGGGCAATCTTTACTATCATTACAAAGGCAAGGACGAGATTATCGTCCAGCTCTTTGCCGATTTCGAAGAAGAGATCCGCCTCGTCCTGAGCGCGCCGATTAATGCCCCCCTCAGCATCGAAGATAATTGGGTCTATCTTTACATCATTTTCGAAGAAATTTTCGACTTCCGCTTTTTCTATCGTAATCAGGCGGAACTCATTGGACGTATCCCCGAGCTTCAAACCAAGTTTGCGAATATTCTTGCTTTGAAAGAACGCACCGCCCATTCCCTGCTCTCCAAACTACACAAGGACGGGCATCTGACGTTTGATGAAGGCGAGAAAAAAGCCCTTTCAGGCCGCATCGCGCAACATTTCACTTTTTGGCTCCAATATCATGACCTGCGCTTTGGCACCGCCCCGCCGAAATCCCTCATTGACCAAGGCGTGTTCATGACCCTCGTTCAAATCACGCCTTATTGGAAAGAAGGCGAAGGCTATGCGCATTTATTACAAGAGTTTGCGGAGGATAAGGTCTAGCAGCATATCGCCATCTCAAAAACACCGCTTAATAATCTCAGCTTCATCTCTCAGAAGCGACAGAGTTTGAGGGGCTTATGAATGTCCCTATTCAGATTTTGGTCGATTGGGGTCTGAAATCTGGCGCGCTATCCACCTTGTTGTCAATACGGGCTCATATTCCAAAGGCTGGTCAAAAGACAAAGCTGTCACCTATTTCTTGGAAAACTCGGCAATTATTGTTTCATAATACCTAAATCGCCGAATCCGACTTAATTTGTGAGGCCTTCTTACTTTGCTCGAAACAAACTTGCCCACCCACTCGGGTTGGTTAGAAAATTTAATTCGTGATAAACAGAGCCGGCTCTATCCTTGGTAAATAATCGGTTTTCCAATTATGCGACCAAGTTTCCGTTTTTAAAGATTTACCGGCTTGGCTTGAGTTGGAACCACTTTTGCGTCAGTCCTTGATTGCCCCATGAATTCGCATCGATGAAGAGCGCTTTTGAAATGACCCCTACCGACTTACAGACTATAGTCGATGAAATTACCGCCGAGATGGCGCAGGAACACCGGCGCGGGAAAGTCGCAAATTATATTCCGACTTTGGCGTCGGTTTCTCCAACACAATTTGGCATGACCATAATCGACCATGAGGGCAAATGCTATACAGCCGGAGATGCTGACACACCCTTTTCAATACAGAGTATCACAAAGGTTTTCACCTTAACTATGGCGCTCGGCTCGGTCGGTGATACGCTGTGGTCACGAGTCGGGAGAGAGCCCTCCGGCAGTCCCTTTAACTCCATTGTGCAACTGGAATCAGAGCAAGGTATTCCGCGCAATCCCTTCATCAATTCCGGCGCCATTATCGTCGCCGATGTCCTGCTGGCAAATTATGAACCGCGCGAAGCCCTCGGGGAGTTCATCCGTTTTATGCAAATGGTCACGGGGGACGAGACGATCATAATCGATAAAGAAGTGGCCAAATGCGAGTATGATACAGGATTTCGAAATTTGGCACTCGGCAATTATATGCGCGCCTTTGAAAACATTTATAACCCTGTCGAAGAGACTTTAGGGACTTACTTCCACTTTTGCGCACTCTCCATGAGCTGCCGACAATTGGCCATGGCAGGCCGCTATCTTATGTGCGGAGGGCGGCGACATCCCAATACGACAGACACGGTCATTTCACGACAACGCACACGGCGTATTCTCGCACTCATGATGATGTGTGGCCATTATGACGGATCGGGCGAATTTGCCTACCGTGTCGGCTTGCCCGGCAAATCGGGGGTCGGCGGCGGCATTTTGGCGGTCGCTCCAGGCATCGCGTCTATCGCAGTCTGGTCGCCGGGCTTAAATGACCAAGGCAATTCACAGCTCGGAATGAATGCGCTTGAGCGTTTGGTTCAACGGACCGGCTGGTCCGTTTTTCGCGTGGACAGGTAGTGTAAACCCCGAAGCCGATTTGTCCGGTACCGACTTGGAACTGAAAGAGCGCCCAATCATTCTCCTCTCAATAACCATTATAATATGAGAGATAGAGTATGGGCCTTTTGGTTGACGGTTTTTGGAAAGACAAATGGTATGACACGGAGGAGTCCGGCGGTAAGTTTGAACGTGAAGATGCCATTTTCCGCAACTGGGTAACCAAAGACGGTAGCTCCGGCCCAAAAGGCAAAGGGGGCTTTAAGGCCGAAGCAGGACGTTATCATCTGTATATTTCCCACGCTTGTCCTTGGGCGAACCGCACCATGATTTTTCGCAGCTTAAAAGGTTTGGAAGAGATGATTTCAGTCTCCGCCGTTCATTGGTTTATGGGATCCAATGGTTGGACATTTCGGCAGGACGATCACACAGATCATGACCCGCTGGGCTATCGATACCTCCACCAGCTCTACACCAAAGCTAAATCCAACTATACTGGCCATGTGACGACGCCAACCCTTTGGGATAAAGAGTCAAACACCATTGTTTCCAATGAATCCGCGGATATTATCCGAATGTTCAATAGCTCTTTTGACGATGTTGGCGCGACGGGGCCTGATTATTATCCTAAAGACCTTCGACCTGAAATCGACAAAATAAATGAGCGGGTCTATGACACAGTCAATAACGGCGTTTACAAAGCTGGTTTTGCGACAACTCAACAAGCTTATGACGAGGCGGTAGAGCCATTATTCGAGACTTTGGATTGGCTGGACGGAATTCTTGCGAGGAACCGCTATCTCTGCGGAGACACTATTACAGAAGCGGATTGGCGATTATTTACAACGCTCATTCGGTTTGACCGCGTTTACGCCATTCACTTCAAATGCTCAAAAAAACGTATTTCAGATTATCCTAATCTCTGGCCTTATACGCGTGAGCTTTATCAATGGCCGGGCGTTAGTAAAACTATCGTGTTTGATCACATCATGAAACATTATTACGGCAGTCATGAAATGGTCAATCCAAACCGTATCGTGCCATTGCGCCCCTCACTCGATCTGAATATCCCTCATGGGCGCGAGGCGCTATAAGGACAAGGGACAGTTCAATCTGCCTATATTCCGCTCATATCCAATGTGTCTCCGTCCTCTTTATAATATGGCTCGGCAGGCTTATTATCTAGCAAATCCAGAACGGCTTCACTGGGGCGGCAAAGTCTCACGCCTTTCGGCGTGCAGACAATGGGACGGTTTACGAGGACGGGATGCTTGACCATTTGCGCCAGAATGTCATCTTCACCTACATTATTTTCCAACAGACCAAGCTTTCTCGCAGGCGATTTGGTTTCACGCAAACCAGTCTTGGGGGTTAATCCCGCCGCCGCAAACAGGGCTAAAAGTTGAGGCTTCGTCCAACCTTCTTTGAGATACTCAATGACCACCGGATCATACCCAGCCGCGCGGATGATGCCGAGGACATTACGCGAAGTTCCGCATTCAGGGTTGTGGTGAATTACAATCATGGCAACCTCCTTTAAGCTAAAAATTTAGAGCGGGTCTTATTGGCGATCGCCACTAAAGAAAGCATCACAGGCACTTCGACCAGAACCCCGACGACAGTGGCGAGCGCCGCGCCTGAGGAGAGCCCAAACACACTAATAGCGACCGCCACGGCGAGTTCAAAAAAGTTTGATGTGCCTATCAGCGCGCAGGGCGCCGCAATGTTGTGCGGCACTTTCCAAAGCCAAGCTGCGCCGTAGGCCACAGCGAAAATTGCGTAGGACTGGATTAGAATTGGCACAGCAATAAGGGCGATAACCAGAGGCCGGGCAAGAATTGTATTTCCTTGAAAACCAAACAGTAAAATCACGGTCGCCAAAAGCCCCACAATTGAGGCGGGTTTGATTTTAGCTATAAAGTCTTGGACGGATTGCTCACCGCCTCTGCGTATTAAAAACGCTCTCGCCGCCATACCTGCTGCCAGCGGAATTGCCACATAAAGTATGGCCGATAACACCAATGTATCCCACGGCACCACAATATCGGTGACGCCTAATAAAAGCGCCACAATCGGCGCAAATGCCACCACCATTATTGCGTCATTTAAACTGACTTGGGCGAGTGTATAAGTCGGGTCGCCTTTTGTAAGTTGCGACCATATGAAAACCATCGCCGTACAAGGCGCCGCGCCAAGCAAGATAAGCCCTGCGATGTACCCTTCGGCTTCGTTGGGCGGTATCAAATCAGCAAAAACGAATTTGAAAAAAAGAACGCCTAAAGCCGCCATTGTGAAAGGCTTTATGAGCCAGTTCACGACAATGGTTATGACCAGACCTTTCGGTCTATCACCCATCTTCTTTAAACTGACGAAATCGACGCCAATCATCATCGGCCAGACCATAGCCCAAATTAAAATAGCGACGGGGAGGTTCACACTGGCATATTCCATTGCGGCCAACGCCTGAAAAACACTTGGCAAAACCTTGCCGAGCAAGATTCCCCCGGCAATACAAAGCGCCACCCAAATAGACAAATACCGATCAAAAATATTCATGCCGACTCACTCCTTTGAGACGCGCATAAGCCTAAACAGATTTTATTTCAATAGTTGCCGAATTATCGTATTATATTTTAACAGGTTTCTTCAGAGAGCTCGGTCATAGTTACACAAACTTCCGGATGGCCATCGCAACAGTCTTCCACAAGACTGGAAAGTAAATGGTTCACGCCGGCAATACGGGCTTTGTATATGAGGCTTCGGCCTTCCCGGGTCACGCTTGTCAGCTCTGCCCGGTTCAGAATCGCAAGATGGCTAGAGAGTGTGTTGGGGGCGACGTTTAACGCCTTGGCAATTGATCCTGCCGATAGACCGGATTTCCCTGCCCGCATCAGTGCTTGGAACACAGAAAAACGTGTTTCTTGTGCTAAAGCCGAAAGTTGTTCGATGGTTTTTTGAGTCTCGCTCATATCTTTTATTATCGGATAAGGAGCGAAATAGCGAGAGGTCCCTTTTCACAGGAAAGCAAATTGTCTGACTTCTTATTAAAATTATAAAGCATCCGACTTTCCTCTTGCGAATAGTTCACAACAGTGTCATTAAGTTATGAGAATCATTCTTAGTCGCAGGTTATTTTATGTCCCCTTTTCTTGAAAACACATTCATAACCGATCTCGGCTTTGGCGGCGGTTTTGCCCTTTGGGGGTTTCGCGCCATGGCGGGCGGATGCGGGGGATGCCGAACTATGCGATACGGCTTTAACAGAGCCTTTTCCAAAAACAAAAATAGTCTGAAATGGGGTCAAGGTGATTTTATTGCTCTTTCGGCCATGAAAGCGCTCGCAAGTTTTTGTCGAACTCTTGGCGAAAACGGAAAACGAAAGATATTGCTCTCTGAGTCAGGGACTTTGCGTCTCACCGCAGATGAAGTCAGCCTTGTCGCCACCCTCGCCGCCGCACAGTCAAATCAAATACCGCTATGTCGGGCGCACTTGCTCTGGCTCCAAGGCAATGACAGAACGGCGGCAGCCTGTCAGGCAGCACAGCAATATGGATTAATCTGCTCAGAAGCCGATATTTATATAGAGGAGCCCCGAGTTGAGATCAGTCAAATATCACGAAACAGTCCGAATGCTCCCGATTTCGGTACTTTAAGCGCTATTCACTCCGACCGATTACACTAGCTCTCTGGCTGTATTCCTAAACGGTCAAGCAAAACCCTATCTTCGGTCTCGCTTGGATTATCTGTGGTCAAGAGCGTTTCACCAACAAAGATAGAATTAGCCCCGGCGAGAAAGCAGAGCGCCTGCGCCTCGTCCGTCATCGTTTCGCGTCCGGCAGATAAGCGAACATAGCTTTCAGGCATCATGATACGGGCGACAGCGATCATGCGGGCAAAGTCTATTGGGTGAACAGGCTCGCTATCGCCGAGCGGTGTGTTCGGAACGGGGACGAGCGCATTGATCGGAACCGATTCCGGGGCCGGATCAAGATTGGCGAGGGCCATCAATAGTCCTACGTGATCTTCGGCTGTTTCGCCCATGCCCACAATCCCGCCGCAGCAGACTTTCATACCGCTTTCGCGCACAAGGTTAAGCGTGTGCAAGCGGTCTTCGAAGGTCCGAGTCGAAATAACCCGCTCATAATCTTCGCGCGACGTGTCGATGTTATGATTATAATAGTCGAGCCCCGATGAATGGAGCCGCTCCGCCTGCGCCGGGGATAACATGCCGAGCGTCATACAGGTTTCCATGCCCATTGCCTTAACCTCAGAGACCATCTCGCAAAGCGCGTTCATGTCGCGGTCTTTCGGCTCGCGCCAGGCCGCCCCCATGCAAAAACGGCCGGCCCCGCCGGCTTTGGCTTTTTTTGCCGCCTCTATCACCACATCGGCGTCAATCAGCTTTTCGGCTTTAAGGCCTGTATCGAAATGGGCGGACTGATTGCAATATCCGCAATCCTCTGCGCAGCCGCCCGTCTTGATAGAGAGAAGTTGCGACATCTGAACTTCGTTCGGCGCGTGATGGTCGCGGTGAACGGTTTGCGCTTCCAATATCAAATCCATGAAAGGCTTGGCGAACAGATCGTTTACAGCCTCGCGGGTCCATTTTTGCGATACGGGATGCGGTTTGTAATCCAGAGGCAGCGAAGGCGCTTTCTTTGTTTTTTTACGAGGGGTCTTTTGGTCAAATAACAAAGTCATGAAGGGGCGTCTCTCTTCCAATTCGAAGCCAAGCGATACGGACATCCGGAACTTGGTTCAATAAAAAACCCTCCTCATTCGCATGCCGATTGCCTGTGGATATTAACTCTCCGGTAACACGCCCTAACAAATACTTAAAAACTAAGTTTAATCAATGGTTTAAGAGCTTGGTAACCGAATCAGCAAAAAGGTCTCATTCAATTCACAAAAGCGGGAGTGGGCCCGTTCAAAACAAGAGACCGATTTAAGACATGGCGACTTCCCCGACTTCCGATAATCCGCACCCCCATTTGCGACTGGTGTCAGACCTTGATTCCGTTGATATGCCGCCTTTGCCATTAGGACGTATCATGCAAGGAGATTGCATTGAGGGAATGAACGCCCTTCCCGCAGAATCTGTGGATCTGGTTTTCGCCGATCCACCCTATAACTTGCAGCTCGGCGGCGATCTTTCCCGTCCGGATAATTCCGTGGTGAACGGCGTGACCGAAGACTGGGATCAGTTTGATACGATGGATGCCTATGATCTCTTCACGCATGACTGGCTGAAAGCCGCGCGGCGCATCCTTAAACCCAATGGCGCGATCTGGGTGATTGGCAGTTATCACAATATTTTCCGTGTCGGGACGGTTTTGCAAGATCAGCAATTCTGGATTCAAAACGATATTATTTGGCGTAAATCCAACCCTATGCCGAATTTCCGGGGCACGCGTTTCACCAATGCGACGGAAACCCTCATCTGGGCGACCAAGACCGAGGACGCCAAGCCAACCTTTAACTATGATGCGATGAAAATGCTCAATGACGGCGTTCAAATGCGAAATGATTGGGTCTTGCCGATTTGTACAGGAAAAGAACGCCTGAAAAAGAGCGACGGCAAAAAAGCTCATCCGACACAAAAACCGGAAAGCCTGCTCCACCGCGTCCTACTCTCGACTACCAATCCCGGAGACGTGGTCGTCGACCCTTTCTTCGGGACCGGCACGACAGGCGCTGTTGCCAAAAAGCTCGGCCGTCACTTCATCGGTTTTGAGATGGAAGAAGAATATATCCTTCACGCGCAAAAACGGATCGATAAAATCAAGAAAGGCACAGGCACAGACATTCAGGTCACGGCGTCAAAGCGCGCAGCCCCGCGTGTTCCATTTGGCCGCCTGATAGAACAAGGCTTTCTCTCCCCGGGCATGTTCCTCCATAATAGTACAGGCCATGTAAACGCAAAAATCCGCGCCGATGGCTCTCTTCTCGTTGGGGATTTTTCCGGCTCCATCCATCAAGTGGGTGCCCGCGTCCAAAACGCGCCGAGCTGCAATGGCTGGACCTATTGGCACTATCATAGCGAGGAAGGCCTGACTCCGATTGATGCCATACGCGACGAAATTCGCGCTGCTATGGCCGGAACCTTAAAGCCAGCGGTGGTTTAGCCGGGATTAATAAGAAGGGCCGGAGCAATAAACATTTCGGGCGTTGCTCCGCGCTTTTTCAAAAAATTCTTAAGCTATATGCTAGATACATTCATGAGGATCAAACCGGAAATGATGAGCAGAGCTGCGGTGATCCGTATCGCGTTGACGGGCTCTGATAGCATCACAATTCCCAATATAAACGCCCCGACCGCGCCAATGCCTGTCCACATGACATAAGCCGTACCCAGCGGAATCGTGCGCATGGCTAGTGCCAACAGCCAAAAACTGCCTAACATCGCGATAAGTGTAACTATTGTTGGAATTGTGCGGGTAAATCCTTCGGACTCCTTCATTGAATAAGCCCAAACGATTTCCAGAAGCCCTGCAATAAAAAGATAAAACCAAGGCATAGCCCCTCCCTTCTAAATCAAGCCGGGTCGTCCCGGACAGAGTTATCAAAATGAGAGAGGTCGTCCTCCAAATATATATATATATATAAAATGAGCTGATTGTTTCAACCAAGCCCTCGCACTTTTTATTTCAATTTGACCCGAAGCGAAACGGCGCTCTGATCCGATCAATATTTTTATAACTGCACAGCTTTCAGCGCCTTTTTAAACACGGTCGGCAGCCCCGCTAGCAAATAGTCATCGGCCCAAGCCTGATTGCTATTGGGCCGTGTTTCAAATTCCGCCTTATAAACTTGAAGGCGTAGTTCAAAATGAGTGAAAACGTGCTTCACTTCTCTCTTTGATTTAATCCAGTCTCCTTCAAAAGGCGCAGATTTTAACGGGGTTTCTAAGCGTTTCGAAGTCCACTCACTCCCCGGCAATCCTGCCATTCCGCCAAGCAATCCCTTATCGGGGCGCGTTTCCAAAAGCACTTCGCCTTTACTGACCGCAACGAAGGCGGCACCATAGCGAATTGGTTTAGGTTTTTTAGCTGCTTTTCGGGGGTAAGCCTCGGGTGTTCCTTTTTCTTTGGCCAAGCAAAAGTCATCCCACGGGCATATCGCGCAATTCGGCGAGCGCGGCGTGCAGATAGTCGCGCCAAGGTCCATGACTGCTTGCCCGTAATCCCCGGCCCTTAGGGGGTCAGCGAGCGTTCCGGCCAATAATCGAAGAGGCTTACGAGCCTCCGGCAAGGGCTCTTCGACTTTGAAAATTCGGCTAATGACCCGTTCGACATTACCATCCACAATATTCGTAGCTTGCCCAAAGCAGATCGCCGCGATTGTAGCGGCCGTATAAGGCCCAATACCGGGCAACTCTAACAGCTCCGCTTCAGTCTTTGGAAAATGGCCGTTATAATCATCGCGGATCATTTGCGCGCATTTATGTAAATTACGGGCGCGAGCGTAATAGCCAAGTCCAGCCCACATCCCCAATACTTTCTCGCGATCAGCATTGGCCAAATACGTCACGGTCGGGAAGGCCTTCAGAAATTTATGCCAATATGGCGTGCCATGCGGAACCGTTGTTTGTTGCAGCATAATCTCGGACAGCCAGACCGCATAAGGATCAGCGATTTCCCCTGCTGCGCGATCTTCAGGGCGAACCCTCCAAGGCAGCGTCCGTCCCTCTTTGTCATACCACGCGAGAAGGCCCGCCCGCATGTCATGAATTTCCTGCTCGGCCTTTTTATCTTTCCGGGTTTTAACCATAAGCCCTGATGTGTGCACTTTACGGCTCCACTTCAATAGGGGAAAAGGAAAGTCTTATGACACTCACTCGGCAGGACAAACAAAAGATCAACATTTGGCTGGAAAACCAGCGAGCCCGCCCGCAATTTCGGAGTACGCCCTCCGCCGGCATGGCTGTGTCGCGGGTTATGCGCCCCTTATCAAAGAAATACGGGGGCGGGTCTTCGGCTTTATCCCTTGCCAGGCTTTGGCCGGAAATTGTCGGAGAACGCTGGAGTAAAATATCCTCCCCTGTCCGTTTTACCACAGGGCGGAGCGGAAGGACGCTGGTGATATCCGCACCGGGCGCCGCCGCCTCCCTAATCATGGCGGCCAGCGGGCCAATCATTGACCGTTTAAATACACATTTAGGACCGGATCATGTTAAAGGGATCAAAGTTGTCCAAACCAAAATGCGTATAGACGGGGCGAGCGTGAAAACAAAACGCGGCTTGCGCCCGACCGAAGCTGCCCGCTTGCGGGAAAGCCTCGCCTCAGTGAAAAATGAAAATCTAAAAGCGTCTCTGGAGAAACTTGGACGCGGAATTCTGACGAAAGACAACACCTGATATGTATAAATCATTTATAACCACAAGTATTTTTGCCACCGGCCTTTTCGCGCTTGCAGCCGGAAATGCGGCCGCGCAATCAACGCCTATTCCCGAAGATGCAATAGAGACCGCGCCGGAGACCCTTCCAACCGAGAAAGTGGATTTTGTCTTTAACGAAGCGCCTGATGATCATGTTATCGGATCCGATGACGCCCCGATCACCATGATTACCTATGCCTCAGTCACTTGCGGGCATTGCGGGAAATGGTTTCAGGAGGAATGGCCCAGCATAAAACGTGAGCTTATCGAGACGGGCAAGATGCGCTTTGTGTTACGTCCCCTGCCCACGCCGCCCGCCATGTTGTCTGTCACAGGGTTTTTAATGGCGGAATGTGCGCCCAAAGAGGATTATTTTTCTTCCATAGAATACCAGATGAATAATCAGGAAACCATTTTTGAGGCGGCGCAAAACGGAACCGTTCAAGAAGAGTATAGTAAAGTGGCCGCAATGGTTGGTCTGAAAAATGATGAAGAAATCAACGCCTGTCTAAGCCAGTCTGAAAATATGGATCACCTCCGCCTTAACGAGAAGCGGGCCAATGAGGCCAAAGTAAAGGGCGTCCCCGCCTTTTACGTCGGAGGACAGGCTTATAAAGGAAAGCAGACCAGCGCAGTTCTCGTCCCGTTGATTGAGTCGATGTATGAGTCCGGTCAGTCTAATCTGCCTGAAAGCGCCCTCCAAGCTGAAGAAGCCCCTCACGAGCACGGCGAAGGCCATGATCACGAGCATGACGGATAAAAATTCCGGAACATGCGACATAGTGCATTGTAAAGGAACCAGAGCAACATTTGCTTCGTAATAATAGAGTAAGGTCGCTTTAAGTGACCGCAAATTTATATAAAATTACGGAGTTAATTATGCCTAAACCTTATGTCAGTCGTCTCAATGACGAGGCACGTGAAAAATCCATTTCACTTTTGAAAAGTAATCTGGCGATTGCGCTGGATCTGAGCTTTGCGACGAAACAAGCGCACTGGACCCTCAAGGGCCCAAGTTTCATAGGTCTTCATGAACTTATGGATCAGGTTGCCATGCACATACGCGATGCATCTGACATGATTGCGGAACGGATTGTTATTCTTGGCGGGCAGCCGCATGGCTCTGTTCAAGCCGTCAGCAAAGACACGAGCCTCGACGCCTATCCTGTCGACATCGTGGATCAGAACAAGCATGTCGATGAGGTAACCAATCGTCTAATGGCGTTTGGCGCTTCGCTAAAAGAGGCTCTGGACGCGGCAGGCGAAGTCGGAGACGAAGATACGGCCGATCTGTTTACCGAAATCAGCCGAACCGTTGATAAAGATGCCTGGTTTGTTGGGGCCCACAATAAATAGACCCCAAAATAGGTCTCAGCCCTGAGATTTTCGAATTATTAAATATAGCGCCCTCTTCTGGAGGGCGCTTTTTTAGGTTTTAAGGCTCAAGCCCGCCTGTGGATATCACGTAAACGAAACGATTTTCGACACGCCTTCGAAACAAATATGCGCAAAACACGTGAATCTTCCACAGTTTCATCATAAATCGCCTTATAACCTGACACTTATCCCTTTAGGCCTTATTGCCATCACACTGAAAATTGCGAGACTTCCTTTATGACTGATTCGTTCAAACCTGATTCCATTCGCCGCTCACTCCTGACGGCTTTAGTCGGCGGAGTTGCCGCAGTTTCCCTTATCGCCTGTGGCAGTGGAGAGACCACATCCACACCTAACTCCAAAGGTGACCCCTCTCAATTTGAGCTGGCAAATGATCACGGTATCGGCGCCGAAGACGCCGCTGTAACTCTCGTAGAATATGCGTCTGTTACCTGCCCACATTGTTCTAATTGGAGCAAAACAGTCTATCCTGACCTAAAAAAGAAATATATCGATACAGGCAAAGTTCGCTATATTTTTAGACCCTTCCCGACACCCCCGCAAGATTTGGCGGATGCCGGTCACATGATCGCCATGTGTTCAGGTGATGACAAATTCCTGACGAACATTAAATATCAATTCGATAATCAAGAGCAAATCCTGAACATGGCTCGCGCAGGCGATGCGCGTAAAGCTTATGTTGGTATTGCGAAAAACTCCGGCCTGTCCGAAGAGGAATTCGCTGAGTGCATCACAAATCCCGAAATTCAACAGGAGTATCAAGCTATCGTTCAGAGCGGCATTGATGCGGGTGTGACAGGAACCCCTGCCTTTATTGTGAATGGCAAATACACAAAGAAAACGCCGAGCGGTGAACCATTTTATACGCTGGAATCAATTGAAGAGGTTATCCTTCCGATCCTTGGCGAACCTGTCCCTGAAAAAAGCACTCAGGCTGACACCGAAGAAGCCCCTGAGTAAATCTTATGGGGTCGTTGGTTTTCAATCAGATAAAGCTCGCAGGATTTAAGTCCTTCGTTGAGCCGACTGATTTCCACATAGAACCCGGCTTAACCGGAATTGTGGGCCCCAATGGTTGCGGGAAATCCAACCTGCTGGAAGCGATCCGGTGGGTGATGGGAGCCAACTCGGCCAAAGCCATGCGCGCGGCGGGAATGGATGACGTTATCTTTAACGGCACCAAAACCCGCCCCGGGCGCAATCAGGCCCATGTCACCCTGACCATCGATAATAGCGCACGGATTGCGCCGCCCGCTTTTAATGACGATGACACGCTTGAAGTGATGCGTGTTATTAAAAAAGGCGGCGGCTCTAAATATAAAATCAACGGCAAAACGGTACGGGCAAAAGATGTCCAGCTGCTCTTTGCCGATGCTTCGACAGGAGCCAACTCTCCGGCTCTTGTTCGGCAGGGGCAGATCAGCGAATTGATTGCGGCCAAGCCGTCTAATCGCCGCCGAATTTTGGAAGAAGCCGCCGGGATTTCCGGTCTTCATACACGCCGCCACGAAGCCGAGCTTAGACTTCGCGCGGCGGAAACCAATCTCAATCGTCTGGACGATATCATTGGTCAGATCGAAGGGCAGCTCTTGTCTCTGCGTCGTCAGTCGAGGCAGGCAACGCGTTATAAACGCCTCGCCGGAGAGATTAATGAGTACAAGGCCCTCCTCTGGCTAAAACGCTGGATTAGCGCGATTGATACGCTCGCCGCCGCGACCGAAGCCGCGACGGAATGTGAAAACCGCGTGGCTGATACAGCGACAAAAGCGACAAGCCTCACCCGCGAAGCGGCAGAATTGGCGGGGTTGCTGGAGCCGAAACGCGAGGAGCAAATCATCGCTGCCGCGGTTTTGGGGCGTCTGAATGCGGCCAAGGAAGCACTTGAAGCGGATGAAGAAGCCGCAAGTTCCGAAATCAAAAAGCTCGAATCGCAAATCAAGGATTTAGCGTCTGATCTGGAACGTGAAACCGGAATTGTTCAAGACGCCCAAGAGGCTGAAGCCCTGCTGAAACAGGAATTTGATCGATTATCTGCTGTGGCCGATACCTCCGCCGCGCTCGACGCGGCCGCCGACGCCGCGTCCGAAGCTATCAAAACGCGATCTTCCCTTGAAGCCGATTATAATGAGCTGACGCGTCAGGCTGCCGACCAGAATGCGCGGCGCGACTCGGCAGAGCGTGAACTTTCGCAAGCAGAGCAACGTTTACAGCGCGTCACCATGGAACGGGACAACACGCAGGATCGATTAGCCGGAATGAGCAAGGATGGCGGGTCGTCAGGCAATTTATTCGCTGCGAGTTCAAAAGATGCGCTGACAGCGCTGGAGGCGGCCCGGGCCGAAGAACAAAATTTGGCAAAGGCCTTATCCGTCGCAGAAGAAACTGATCAAACGGCGCGCGATCAACTTGCGAAATCCCGTCAGGCACTTTCCGGCCTATCGGGTGAACGCACCGCATTGGAGCGCATGCTCGCCCGCGCGCAAGCCGGAACTTTTGAGCCCGCCCTGAACCAATGCCAAGCCAAGCCGGGCTATGAGCAGGCGCTGGCCGCCGCCCTCGGCGAAGATCTTGACGCTGCCATTGGCGGAAACGCCGCCTTACGTTGGAGCGGCGCTTCCGTTTCCGATCAGGCTCTCCCCCAAGGCGCGCCGCCATTAAGCCAATTTGTCTCTGCTCCAACAGAATTGGCCGCCCGCTTGTCGCAAATTGGTGTTGTGGACAGCGCGGATATTCAAGCGCTGGCCTCCCAGCTTAAACCGGGGCAGCGCCTTGTCACTCAAAACGGGCAACTCAGCCGATGGGATGGGTTCGAGATGGCGGCTGGCGCAGAAACTTCCGCTGCCGTGAAGCTGAAACAGCAAAACCGCCTGACCGAAATTACGGCCGAAATCGAAACCGCAAATAAACAAGTCGACGCTGATCAAGCTGCCTTTGAAACAAAACGCGCCGCTCGAAATGAAGCCCAAGAGGCCGTTCGCACAGCTCGCCGCGCCCTGCCAGACTTGGAGCGCGCCGAACGCGCCGCTCAGGCCGCTTTGTCGCAATACGAAACGGATGTTGCCCGCGCCAATGCCGAACGGCGCAACCTGGAAGACCGGATAGAACGTCTGGACTCGGAAGTTAAAGAACTTACGGCGCAACGTGATACGGCCAAGTCCAATTTGGACTCGCTTGGCGCGGTCCAGGACGTTTCGGAACAACAAGCCGCCCTATCTGAAAAACTCAACGACGCCCGCGCCGCCGCCGATGAAGCCGGCGCCGCTTATCGCAGCCTGAAAAACGAAACAGAGGCCCGGACCTCCCGCCTGAAAGCGGTCGAAAAAGAACGCACCGATTGGGCGAGACGATCAGAAACTGCGACACAGCGCGTGGCCCATTTGCAATCACGCGATACGGCGGCCAAGACAGCCTTAAGTGCCGCCACAGATGGGCCGGATAAATTTGCGGACCGCCGAACACGTCTGTTCTCCGAGCTAGAAACTGCGGAAGCCCGCCGAAGCGCGGCCGCCGACGCGCTAGCCGCAGCAGAAACGCAATTGCGCGAGTCCGAAAGCGCCGCCCGTGAAGCCGAGCAAGCCCACTCTACCGCCCGCGAAGCCCGCGCTGGAGCCGAAGCCCGCAAGACGGCGGCGCAAGAGCGCATCGCTGAAACCAAAGCCCGTATTAACGAAACGCTGAATTGTGAACCGTCAGAACTGAAACAGCATTTGGGCGACCTTTCCCCTGAATCAGGTCTCTCTGAAAATGATATTGAGAAAAAACTTGATCGACTTTCTGTCGAACGAGAAAAAATGGGCGGGGTAAACCTACGCGCTGACGAAGAAGCCGCAGAACAGGAAGAACGCCTCTCCGCCATGACCGAGGAACGGCAAGATCTTATTTCCGCCATTGCGCGCCTGCGCGAGGGCATTGATGAACTTAACCAGGAAGGCCGTGAACGCTTGCTCAAAGCCTTTGATATCGTCAATGGCCATTTCGGGCGCCTGTTTACAACACTCTTTGGCGGCGGCGAAGCGTCTCTCGCGCTGACAGAATCTGATGACCCTCTGGAAGCCGGCCTCGAAGTCATGGCCCGCCCGCCGGGTAAATCCCTGAAAGCTATGTCGCTGCTCTCCGGCGGGGAACAGGCTTTGACAGCAACGGCGCTAATTTTCGCGGTATTTTTATCTAATCCGGCCCCGGTCTGCGTGCTCGACGAAGTCGATGCCCCGCTCGATGATGCTAATGTGTCCCGCTATTGTGATTTACTCGACGATATGAAGAAACACACTAATACGAAATTCATCGCGATCACCCATAACCCCGTCACAATGAGCCGGATGGACCGACTCTTTGGCGTAACAATGGCCGAACAAGGCGTCTCGCAATTATTGTCTATCGAACTCAACGCCGCCGAACAATTGGTCGCGGCAGAATGAGGGGACAATCGCCGCCTTCATTCGTTGAGTCTGAGAAAGATAAGATGCGACATATGGGACACTCTGCACATTTCTTGGAAAATCGTTTTTTTACAGAGGCTTATCAGCTCTCGACTGCGGTTGACTTAATCTAGCCTCTTGGGTAGGTTCCGCGCGCTTTCGAAGGGAGAGTTGGGGTGTCATTGGGGCGTTCCGGGTCGAATTGAAGAGGGCAAAGAGCGAACGTCATGACAGCAGGACAAAACAGCCCGAAACAGGACGCCGATAAAGCCGCGCTAAATGCTCTTGGTGACAAGCTGAGAACAAAAAAGCCGCAGCCGGATCAGCCAAAACTTGTTGAAGGCACGTCTAACTTGGCGGTCGGTCTTAAATATGCCAGCGAATTTACCGCGGCAGTCCTGGTCGGTGCAGCCTTTGGCTATTTTACCGATAAATTATCAGGATGGTCGCCATTCGGTTTGTTGGCCGGGTTATTTTTAGGGTTGTGCGCCGGCGTTATGAATGTCGTGCGGGCCGCCAAAGATGGTATGGACGCTCCGGTTGAAAACACCGAAGCGGATTAGGAAAGCAAGATGATTTTTGCCCTAGATCCGATTAAGCAGTTTGAGATCCACAAAATGGGTCCGACTCTCAAAATCGGCAATTTTGACCTTAGCTTTACAAATGCGTCCCTGATGATGCTGGTGACAGTCGCCCTCGTTGTTTTATGGCTTCTTCTTTCCACCAGCAAACGCTCACTTGTCCCGACACGGGCACAATCGATTGCAGAAGTAACATATGAATTCGTCGCGGATATGATCCGCTCTGCCTCAGGGAAAGACGGTCTCCGGTTCTTCCCGTTTGTCTTCACACTCTTTATCTTCATTCTTTTCGCCAATTTATTGGGCATGATCCCGTTCTTTTTTACTACAACCAGCCATATTATCGTAACCTTTACCCTCGCTATGATGGTGATGACACTTGTTGTTGGCTATGGTGTTTTCAAAAACGGCTTTGGTTTTCTAAAGATTTTCTGGCCATCAGGCATTCCGATTGCCATTTTGCCTTTCGTGTCCCTATTGGAAGTAATTTCTTTTTTCTCTCGTCCCATTAGTCTTTCCGTTCGTCTCTGGGCGAATATGCTTGCTGGCCATATCCTGCTGAAACTCTTCGCGGGTTTCTCCATCATGATGGTAACAGCTTTTGGCATGTTCCCGGGACTTCTCGGCGCGCTTATCCCGTTCACGCTGACACTGGCGCTGACCCCTCTTGAATTTCTCGTTGCCTTCGTACAGGCTTACGTTTTCGCTCTTTTGACCTGTGTGTATCTGTCGGATGCGCTTCACCCCGGTCATCACTAACACTGCAAATTAACCGCTTTTCCTAAGGAGATCATCATGGAAGCAGAAGCAGCAAAATACATCGGTGCAGGGATTGCCTGTCTCGGAATGGCCGGCGCCGGTATCGGTCTTGGTCACATCTTTGGTAACTACCTGTCAGGCGCTTTGCGTAACCCGTCTGCCGCTCAAGGTCAGTTCTCGAACCTCATCTTCGGCTTCGCCGTGACAGAGGCCCTCGGCATTTTCTCATTCGCCGTTGCCCTCATCCTGATGTTCGTACTCTAAGGGATTTCTCTTAGAAAGGATTCGCAATGTTTAACGCGATGACACAACTAGGTTTTCAATTCGCGTCGGCTGCCGCTCAGGCACCCGGCGACATTTTGCATGCGGAACATCATTCGGAAAGTGAGGCCTTCCCGCCTTTTGATCCTACCTATTTTGCGACTCAAATTTTCTGGCTTTTGCTGAGCTTTGCTCTTCTTTACTTCCTTCTGTCCCGCATTTTTCTTCCGCGGATTGGAGAGACTATCGAAGAACGTAGCTCTCGTATTGCGGACGATCTGGATACGGCCTCGCGTATGCAGGCCGAAGCAGAACAGGCGGAGAGAAATTACGAACGTGCTTTATCCGATGCCCGCGCCAAAGCTCACAATGTTGCTGAGGCCACGCGGCAGTCCGTCGATGCGGAAATTCAAGCAGAACTTGATGCCGCAGACAAAGAAGCTGAAAAACAAGCTGAATCGGCTGAGAAGCATATTCGTGACGTGCGTAACAAGGCTCTGTCCAATATAGAATCTGTAGCGGCCGAAGCCGCGCAGGCAACTGTCGAAGCCCTCACCGGTAAGAAGCCAAGTTTAGCTTCCGTTAAATCCGCTCTGAATTAGGAAGGATCAGACTATGCATTTTGATTTTGATCCCGCCAGTCCAACTATCTGGGTTTTTCTGGCCGTTATTCTGTTTTTTATAGCGCTGGGATATTTCGGCGTTCATAAAAAAATTGCTTCGGCATTGGATAACCGGGCGGATAAAATTCGCGTGGAATTGGAAGAAGCCCGACGTCTTCGCGAGGAAGCACAAACTCTTCTTGCCTCTTTTCAGCGCAAGCAAAAAGAAGCTGAGAAACAGGCTGAGTCTATTGTTAAACAGGCTCGTATAGATGCTGAGAACATGGCCGCCCAATCCCGCAAGGATTTGGCAGAACGTCTTGAGCGCCGCGCTCAGCAGGCCGAAGCCAAAATTGCCAATGCCGAAGCGCAAGCGATGTCGGATGTTAAATCCAAGGCCGCCGACATGGCCATAAATGCTTCAAGTGCTATTCTTCGTAAAAACATGAAACCTGCTGATCATTCCGCACTTATCAAAGACGGAATTACGCAAATGGGCAAAGTTATGAATTAGGCCTATAAGCCGAACATGTTTGAAAAAGCCGCCTTTAGGGCGGCTTTTTTATTGGGAGGATATTCCCCTAAAATTTAGGTGGACAGGAAATAAAGCCTGTCTTATATTAAACAGCCTAAATAACCTGTCTAATGTCTTATTATGAACGACAAAACTAAAAGCTCTAGCGACCCCCTTTACGCTGTTCTGACGGGAGATATAATCAACTCTTCCGCCCTATCCGGAGAGAAGATTAAGTCGTGCTGGGAGGTCATAAGTCAGACACAGAAGGGTTTTATTGAACACTACGGCCCTGTTATTATCGGCTCCCCAGATTTCTACCGCGGAGATTCATGGCAAATTCTAATTGATCAACCGGCCTTATCCCTTCGCTTCGCGCTTCTCCTTCGGGCGCGGCTAAAGTCAGAAATAGAAACAGACACCCGCATTGCCATCGGAATAGGCTCGGTAGAAACTATTCATCCCCAAAACATTTCAATGTCTCAAGGCGAGGCCTTTACCCTGTCCGGGCAGTCACTGGACGATATTTCCGGGTATTTTAATTTGACAGGACAACTGCCTGATAAGGCCAGACCTATGGCCGAGTGGTTTCAGGTTATACTGTATCTCTGTAGCGAATTTGTACAATCCTGGACACGACGCCAAGCCGAGATTGTCTCCGTGGCTTTGCTGCTTGAGCCACCAAAACATGCAGAAATCGCAAAATCATTATCCCCCCCAGTGGCCAAGCAAACCGTCACCGACTCTTTAAAGGGAGCTCATTGGCGCGCTTTGTGGGAAGTTTTAAGAGTATTTGAGACGACTATTTGGGCAAATTTCGTAAAACTTGAGGAAGACCAAACAGGCATTTAGAGCTGTTGGAGACAAAACAACTTTTTTAACCTGTCAGAAGAAAGAGAGCCGACTATGATATCGACATTTATCATATTATTGACCGCTCATTTACTGGCGGATTTTCCCTTCCAGACAAACACATTCATAAAAAACAAACGTAGCCCGTATATATTGAGTTTGCACATTCTGATTGTTGCGCTGGTGACAATACTCTTATTGGGAGCTTGGCCCCTATTCCTATTGCTTATTCTCTGCGGCACCCATTTAGGCATGGATGCGGTAAAGGTTTATCTACTGAAAGAAAAACATTGGGCGTTCTATTTGGATCAAGCCGTCCACCTCTTTGTCATTCTGCTTCTCGCTATTTACTTTCCGCAAAATTTTCAGATAGGGTTTTGGCCTGACCTGCTCAACCTAAATACTCCTACATATCCCGCTATATACCTCACAGGATTATGCCTCGTTAGCGGGATCATCCTTAGCCTGTCCGTTGGCAATGTTATCATTGCCTTGGAAACAAAGCGCTTCCGGGATGAAATGGAAAGCCCTATTCAAGGTCTGTCACAAGGCGGCGCCTTTATTGGCCAGTTAGAACGGGCCTTGGTCATGCTATTTGTGCTCATAGGATATCCGGTTGCGGTCGGGTTTTTGGTCGCGGCAAAGTCCATTCTCCGCTTCGGAGAAGTCAAAAATACCGCAGATAGACAAATGGCGGAATATGTCATTATCGGCACGTTTATGAGCATTGGATGGGGTTTGTTGACCGCCGTTCTGACAAAGGCAGCTCTGACAACTTATCTGTGGTAAATGCGGTGCCTGCTCGATAGAGAACAAAGTTGATCTGTTAGGGTATATTGATAGGATTAGGCAAAGAGTTTATCAGTTTCCAAAGGTACAATCATGGTTCATTTTTCGAAACGAGATGTTCTTTTAACAGCTGGCGCAGCAGGATTCGCGGGATTTTTGCCGTCGCAATCAATCTTTGCCCAAACCCCCAAAAACGACCTGCCTAACCTTGTCGCCAACGCCAAACCCATCGCCGCCGCCGAACACCAATCTCGAATCGAAAAAGCCCAAAGACTTATGCAGAACCAAGGCATTAGCGCTTTGGTCATTGAGTCCGGCTCTGCCCTTACCTATTTTACAGGCATTAAATGGTGGCGCTCTGAACGCTTCACCGGCGTTATTATTCCCGCCGAAGGTGAGTTTACCGTCATCACGCCATTCTTCGAAGAGCCCTCCATTCGTGAATCCATGAAAATTGGAGATGACGTCCGCACTTGGCATGAAGACGCCTCTCCGTTTAAATTGGTTGTTGATGTCCTGAAAGAAAACAAGGCCCTCAAAAAACCAGTCGCGATAGAAGAAACCACGAGGAATTTTATTTCCACAGGTATCAAAGCGCAAAAAGCTGGCGTGAAGCTCGTCTCCGGTCAGTCAATTACACGCGGCTGCCGTATGTTTAAATCTGCGGCGGAACTTGCCCTAATGCAAATAGCAAATGACATCACGCTAAGGGCCTATCGGCATATTTATCCGAAGATTGAAATGGGAATGACCCGCCACGATATTTCTGCGATGATGAACAAAGCCACGACAGCGCTTGGCGGATCGGTGGAGTTTTCATTGGTTCTGGTCGGTCCCTCCAGCGCCTACCCGCATGGCAGCGATATAGAATATGAAGTCAAAGAAGGTCAGGTTATCCTCATGGATTGCGGATGTAGCGTCCACGATTATGAGTCTGATATTTCCAGGACATGGGTTATGGGCGATGCCAGTAAAGAGCAGCGCAATGTTTGGAACACTGTCAAGCGCGGTCAAGAACTGGCGCTGGAAACCGCTACACTCGGCACGCCGGCTGGTCGCGTCGACGACGTGGTTCGAAAATACTATGACAGCTTGGGTTATGGCCCGGATTATGCAGCTCCGGGCCTGACCCACCGTCTGGGCCACGGCATTGGGATGGACGGCCATGAACCTGTCAATTTTGTGCGAGGCGAAAAGACTGAACTTGCCCCCGGAATGTGTTTTTCAAATGAACCGGGTCTCTACCTGCCCGAAAAATTCGGCGTCCGGTTGGAAGACTGCCTCTATATGGGCAAAGACGGCCCGGTGCTGTTCTCCCCGCTTTCCAAGTCTCTTGACGATCCATTTGGCGTTTGAATACGCTTCTCTAAGAGTTTTCAATCAGAGGTGCGGCTTGGTGACTTCTTTTTGATCGAGCTTCAGGGCTTTTCCTAACAGCCCTGCAGAGAATCCTTGGACAATCAAAGACACCACGACGATGACAAAGACGGTGTTAAAAAATGTGGGCGTCACAGGTCCCGGCGTCACAACGGGGTAGATCGCCAAGAGGATTGGAACCGCGCCTCTCAACCCTACCCAACTCAAAAAGACAAGTTCACGAACCTTAAATTTTAAAGCCCCGACCCCGAGAAAAACGGCAACCGGACGCGCTACAAATGTCAAAACCCCGGCACAAATTAAAGCGGGGATCAAAGTACTTGGCAAATCGCTCGGCGTGACAATCAAACCCAATATCAAAAACAGTAATATCTGGCTGAGCCATTGCATACCCTCACTAAAATTTGCAATCCGCTCCAACGGTATCTTTAGGGAGTTTCGAAGAACAATCCCGGCAATGTAGATAGCAAGAAATCCCGAGCCCCCGACCAGACTAGTCAGAGAGAAAGTCAACATGCCGCCGGCAATGGCCAGAATGGGATAGGTACCTGTTGGCATCGGCAATCGATTAAGAAGCTCGCTCAACATTCTCCCCCCGACAAGGCCTCCGACCGCTCCGAAAACTAGTTGTCCCAATACCATTCCGGCATAAGCTAACCAGTCTATCGATTGGTCCTGCATCGTGGTACCAACGATTGCTGTCATTACGACGGTCAGGAAAATCGCCGCTGGGTCATTGAATCCAGACTCTAAAAGAAGCGTATTCTTTACCCGGTCAGGAATATTTAGGTCGCCTTGCTTAATCAGCATAAAGGTTGCCGCTGCGTCAGTTGGAGCTACCACCGCGCCGAGGAGCAATGCCAACATCAGGGGCATATCAAGAAAGAAATGTGCCGCGCCCCCCACAATAGCGGCTGTCACCAGAACGCCGGGAAATGCCAAAATCAATGCCGGCAGCCCTGAGGAGCTGAACACGCCCTTATCCGTTTCAATCCCCCCGGCGAAAAGAATTACCGCCAGCGCAATACTGCCCATATCATAGGCAAGGTTGAAATTGTCGAACATGAGGCCGCCTATGCCTTCCCCGCCAGCCAACATTCCAACGCCAAGCACAACGACCAAAAGAGGTGTTCCTGACTTCCGGGCCAACGGAAAGAGAGCAAGGCAAACAAGTACAGAAAAGCTTATGAGCGCTATTAGTGGGTACATAGGTCCTTCATTTCATAGATACGCCAATTTCCCGAGTCACATTCTAACTTATCTGCCTACTTTGTGCACTCTCAGCCGTAAGAACTGTGATGGTTCACAATAAATCGACACTTCCTTCTAAAGATTGCGCCGCGTGTGGACGGCCCTTTCGCTGGCGAAAGAAATGGGAAAGAGATTGGGAGTCCGTTCGATTTTGTTCTGAACGTTGCCGACGGCAAAAACAATCTCCGCCTACGGTAAAAGATAAGGATCCAAAATGATTTTACCAACTTTGAGCAAGAATTTACGCGTTATTATTATTGGGGCCAGCGGCGGTATAGGCAACGCCTTTCTCGACGCACTCAACGAATCCAGTCAGGTTTCAAAAATCTACGCTTTGTCCCGTCAGAACAAGGCATATCCATCGGCGAAAATTGCTAATTTGAGTTTTGACCTAACATCGGAGGAAAGTTTGAAAGCCGTCTCGGAAAGTTTGCGGAAGCTGGATCCGTTTGACCTGATTATTGTGGCAACGGGACTCCTGCAAGGCGATGGCGTTGCACCGGAAAAATCCATTCGCGATCTGACTTATAAGGGTTTGGAGAAAAGCTTTCTGGTAAACACAATAGGCCCGGCCATGACAGCCCGGTATTTTCTTCCTTTGCTACGCCGTGATAAAAAATCCGTATTTACAGCTCTTTCGGCGCGCGTTGGTAGTATTTCGGATAACCGCATTGGGGGATGGTATGGATACCGCGCTTCGAAAGCCGCGCTAAATATGATCCTAAAAACACTCTCCATCGAGTTTGGACGTCGCCATAAGCAGGCCGTTATATTAGGACTACATCCCGGAACAGTGGATACAACCCTCTCCGAACCGTTTCAGGGAAATGTACCGGATGGAAAACTTTTCACGCCGGAATATTCCGTCGAAAAACTTCTCGCCGTCATCGATAAAGTGGACGCGAATGACAGTGGAAAGCTAATCGATTGGGCCGGAAAAGAGATCGCGTTCTAGACGCCCTGAAAGATATTGCGCCGCGAAATATTTTGTCAAATCAGCCTTTTCTTCCAGAGCGGCTTCATCCAGCGCCCGGACGAGATTTCGTAGCGCCCCCACTTCGCGGCTTTCATAACGGAGCAAGTAATCCACCAAGTCTTTAGTCACGAGCCGTCCACGATTCTGGAATAATTGCCGCAATATAGGCTCCAGTACCTCTTCGTCATAATCATCCATGACCATGACAGGCGTATTGGAAAGGCGGGAACGCAAGTCCGGCATGTCAACGCCCCACTCGGCTATGGGCTTACGGGAGGTAAGTAGGAGTCCAGACACCTCCCCGTTCAGCGCCGAATTCATCTGCGCGAAGAGATCAGCCTCGTTCATCTTTTCAGCCTCGTCGATCAGCACGCCGCAGCTTAGCGTTTGCCAAGCCCCGCCCAAATGGGTCTTTCCCGTCCCTTCGGGTCCCAAAAGTAATAATATCGGAGCAGGCCAATCCGGCCAAGCCCGCAAGGCGGTGACAGCAATTCGGTTGCTATCGGTAATGATAAAGCTCTCAAAGCCACTTGCCGGCTCCGGGCTTAGTTCGAGAGGGATTTGGGTGTCAGGTTTTTGCTTCACCTTCTAACGACCGGAACGTGTCAGAATGACGCCCATCTCTCTATCTTCTCGTATATCCACACCTTTAAAAGAAAGCTCACGTGCCAAACGGTCCATATCTCCGGCGTAGGTCAAGGTCATCAAAGCACCGTCTTTCGACATAGCATCCAAGCGGGCATCCTGAATTTGCGCCGATCCGTCAATCGCGGTTTTCAAGAACTGCCAATCCGCAAGAGAGTCATAAAGAACAGAGACAGACATAGATTCCGCTTGCCCGGCAAGAACCGCCGTATCGGCTTTCCAATTGCGTTCCAAGCGGGTCACAAGTTGATATTCAGGATTAGAACCAGAGACAACGAACTCATCTGTTTCGCCACTGTCCAAGGCAATATCAGTGACGCGAATACCGCCGCCCGTATAATTCGCAATCAGGATTTGCTCTACGCCTGCAATCCGTCCCAAATTCCGAAGCCGCTCAATATCTCCGGCTATAGACGGGGTCAAAGCCGACAGACCGAGCGATGCAATCTGATCCGCAGGCAAAGCGCGAATAGGGGTCAGCGCGTAAAGATAACGGTTCTCTCCCCACGCTTCATAAATATCCCCTTCAGGATTTAAGCCGCTGCCGAGGAAGGGCAGAATCAGTCTCTCCCGCGACTGGGACGTAATCATCGTGAGTCCTGCACTCTTTAAATAGGTCTGAACGTCGCGAGGTTTAAAAGAAACGGTAATGTCGCCCAGATAACGATTAGAAGACCGTCTCTCATTTGAAATCTTGAGCGCGCGGATCATACGGGCAGCACTGTCTGCACTTAATGCGGGGAGAGGATTAAGCTGCCTTTCACTCTCCAGAGTGAGACGCTCCATAACGCGCCGCGCCGCTTCGGATTGTCCCTCTCTTATAGCCTGAGTCTGGGCTTCTATCGCGCTTCCGCCTCTGGCGTCCACAGGAACGCCGGCAACGGTGAAAGGGTCTGCCGCGTAGGCGGATAAAACCAGCCCGAAATACAGAAAAAGCGATAGCAGAAAGCGTGTCATAAAAATCCTCTTGGGCTCTGTCGTGAGATACCGTGCTTTTTCCTACTTTAAAAGCCATGATATGCACTCTCTGTCTATGTCCTTTGGGGCAAAATTAAGTTAGAGAGCCTTGAATTTAGATTGAGAATCCGTTTCTTAACGGCAAACAAGATAGAGCTTACCCATGCCAGATAGCACATCCGACACTCAAAAAGGCCTTAGCTATTCCGATGCCGGGGTTAATATTGATGAAGGCGATCGTTTGGTCGATGCTATCAAGCCCCTCGCAAAATCGACCCGGCGTCCGGGCGCGGACGCCGCTCTCGGCGGGTTTGGAGGTGCGTTTGATCTGAAAGCCGCAGGATTTAAAGACCCTGTCTTAATTTCGGGGACAGACGGCGTGGGCACAAAGCTTCGAATCGCAATTGATACGAACAAGCTCGACACTGTCGGCATCGATCTGGTCGCCATGTGCGTCAATGACGTTTTGGCGCAAGGGGCGGAGCCTCTCTTTTTTCTTGATTATTTCGCCACTGGCCGACTCGACACAGAAAAAGCCAAAGACGTGGTCTCCGGCATTGCCGAGGGCTGCCGCCAAGCGGGCGCGGCTCTGATTGGCGGCGAAACAGCGGAAATGCCCGGCATGTATGACGGCGATGATTTCGATCTGGCCGGTTTCGTCGTCGGCGCTGTGGAGCGCGATTCGATATTACCGCGCCATCTGGATATGGCAGAGGGCGATAGTCTCATCGGCGTCGCCTCTTCCGGCCCCCATTCCAACGGATACTCCCTTATCCGTAAAGTGGTCGAGCTTTCGGGCTTGTCTTGGGATGCCCCCTCCCCTTTTGCCAAAGGTCAAAACCTTGGCGAATCTCTCATGACGCCGACGAAAATTTATATTAAATCCATTCTTCCCCTGATTGGGGACGGCGTTGTTAGCGGCTTGGCGCATATTACCGGCGGCGGCTTGACTGACAATACGCCGCGTATGCTCCCTGATACCCTTACTCCTGAGTTTGATTTTGAAGCTTGGCCAAGACCTGACGTATTTAAATGGTTGCAGGAAACAGGCAAGATTTCCGAAGACGAAATGCGGCGCGCGTTTAATTGTGGCATAGGCTTGGTGCTTTGTGTGAAACCCGGCGATGAGGCAAAAGTTTTGTCCAAGCTAAAAGATAGCGGCGAAACGGCTTGGACCATCGGGACCCTTAAAGCGGCCTAAGCATGGCGGCTCAAAAGATAAAAACGGCTATTCTGATATCCGGGCGCGGGTCAAATATGATGGCGCTCGTTGAAGCGGCGCAGCTCGAAACCTATCCGGCCGAGATCGTCGGCGTTATCTCCAACAGACCGGGGGCTGCAGGGCTTGAGAAGGCGCAAGCGTTAAATGTGCCTACCGCGATAATTGATCATAAAGACTATGAGACTCGCGAGTCATTCGAGCAAGCTTTGCATAAGCAATTGATTTCGGTGAACGCCGAATTGGTCTGCTGCGCGGGCTTTATGCGGGTCTTGACACCTTGGTTTGTCTCGAATTGGAAAGGCCGCCTTCTGAATATTCATCCGTCACTCCTGCCGAAATATAAAGGTCTTAAGACGCATCAGCGTGCGATTGAGGCAGGTGATACTGAAACAGGCTGCTCCGTGCATTGGGTGACAGAGGATCTGGATGCTGGCGCCGTCATTCTGCAAGATTCCGTTCAAATCATGCCGGATGACACTGCCGATTTACTCGCCGCTCGTTTATTGCCGGTTGAGCTTTCACTTTATCCGCAGGCCCTCAGCAAAGTTGCCTCGCAGATGCAAACTATGCTTAACCCCTAAGCAAAACGACTTAACCTAAAATTGACCTTTTATCTACTAAAGGCAGCTCCATACTTTGTTAATCATAAACCCTAAGCCCCTCTAAACCCCTCTCATGCTATGTCCTATCTTCGTGTAGGGGGCATTGCGGCTTTCGCGCCCTTTCACGAATGAAACTTAGGGTGTGGACTTATGGGGACTAAAAATAAAATGAATGCTCTCTTCCGTCGGTTTGGCCGGAATGAGAAAGGGAATATGGCGCTCATGATGGCATTGAGCACAGTGGTCATTTTGAGCGCTGTCGGTGCGGCTATCGATTTTTCTGTTGTTTCCAACGCGGATTCAAAAGCACAATCTATTGCGGATAGTAGCGCCCTAGCCGCAGCAATTCATGTTAAAAATCACGGAAGCCAGCCCTCAAGTAAGTCTGAAGGTCCATACGGGACTTATACGGCCAAAGAACTCGGCTATGAAGTGCCCGGATGGATCATTGACGGCGCCGAAGGCATGAAAGTCGATGTGACTTATGATGACAATGCCAAAGAGGCCAAGGTGAAAGTCAGTGGGAAAACATTGCCCACCTTCGCACAGCTCATGGGACATGACTCGCTATCATTCAGTGCCGAGACGACGGTGAAATATTATGATGTGGAATTGAGAGATCCAGCCTCTATTGCCTTGGTATTGGACAATTCCGGATCAATGGCTTGGGACGATAAGCCTATCGTTTTCCGCGACAACGGATCTTATTACACGCCGTCTGATGCGATCCCTAGAATCGACGCGCTTAAGTCGAGTGCCAAAAACTTCATGACAAGCCTTGATAACCTCGTCGGAGATCAGGGCCTTACAAAAGTTGGTAATCGCGTTCTTAGAACCGGTATGCTCGCCTATAACTATGAAACCATCAATACTCGGACCGTCCACATGAAGTGGGGGACTTTGAGTAATGGGAACATTAATTCGATGAAAGCCTCGGGCGGCACAAACTCTGCTCCCCCTATGGACACCGCAAACATCTGGATGAACTTAGAAGATGCAGTCCATAAACTTGAACACGGTAAAACGCCGCTGAAGTTCGTTATCTTTATGACGGACGGGGTAAACACCTCCGGGAATACGGCGTGGGTTGCAGATGATACGACCGGATATTGGCGCAAATGGTCCTGCAGCTGGTGGAACTGTAGCTATAATTATTATTCGGAAAGTAACTACCCGAACTATAATTTTGCCGCGAACGGATTTGAAGAAGGTGAAAACAGACTTCTGACAAATGACGAAACCCTTGCCGATTGTAAAAGAATGAAAGATGCGGGCGTAAAAGTTTATACCATCGGGTTTGCCCTTGAAGCCGGTTGGTATGAAGAAAACCAAAAGTCCAATGGCAATATGCAATATGAATATATTGACGAGGATACCACCAATAGCGCTTACGCTTTCCTACAAGGCTGTGCGTCCAGTCCGAAGGAATTCGTGAAAGCAGAAAACGCCGAAAGCCTGGAAAAAGCGTTCGAAACTATCGGCAGTGATATTGTTCAGGAAATTATTCGAATCTCAAATTAGAATTTGCTCACGCAGTGCAAAGAAAAAGGCCGGGTCAAAACCCCGGCCTTTTTTATTTTAAGTATGTCAGAAAGACTTAGCCAACGATTTCGTCGTCAGAGAAGAAGAAAGGAATTTCTTCTGCTGCTGTCTCAGGCGCGTCAGATCCGTGAACTGTATTGGCGTCGATGCTCTCAGCAAATTCGGCGCGGATTGTGCCGGCTTCGGCTTCTTTCGGATTTGTTGCGCCCATAACGTCGCGGTATTTTGCAATTGCGTTTTCGCCTTCCAGAACCTGAACAACAACTGGGCCGGATGTCATGAACTCGACAAGATCGTTATAGAACGGACGCTCTTTGTGAACGCCGTAAAATTCGCCGGCTTGCTCTTTTGAAAGCTGGATGCGTTTCTGGGCGATGATGCGAAGACCAGCATCTTCAATTTTAGCATTTACCTTGCCGGTAATGTTGCGTTTAGTGGCGTCTGGCTTGACGATAGAGAATGTGCGTTGGACGGCCATTTGGGCGCTCCTTTGTGGGATTAATCTTGGCGCACCCGTTAATGCGCGTTTCCCTCTATGTAAAGCCGTGTTAGCTGTCCAATCTATCCATTAAAATTTGATTCATGCTTCATATAAACGATCTCACTTACCGCATTGAAGGCCGCCCGCTCTTTCAGCAGGCGACTCTGGCTATCAATGAAGGGGAAAAAGTTGGATTGGTCGGCCGGAACGGCACAGGAAAATCTACCCTCTTCCGACTTATCAAAGGTGAAATCAGCTTGGATGAGGGCAGCATTTCCTTGCGCCGCAATATGAAGCTCGGCGTTGTTGACCAAGAAGTTCCAAGCGGGCCGCAGACCCTTTTACAAACTGTTCTCGACGCGGATAAAGAACGCGCCTCACTTTTGGCCGAAGCCGAAACCGCCAAAGATCCGCTGCGTATCGCCGCCATTCACACCCGGCTCGGCGATATCGAGGCCTATTCCGCCGAAGCGCGCGCCGGCGCTATTCTATCAGGGTTGGGATTTGACGGCGAGGACCAGCTCCGCCCCTGCTCTGATTTTTCTGGCGGCTGGCGGATGCGCGTTGCTTTGGCCGCCATGCTTTTCGCGCGGCCGGATATGCTCTTGCTGGACGAGCCTACCAACTATCTTGATGTCGAAGGTGCCGTCTGGCTAGAGGCTCATATTCGGAAATACCCCGGCACCGCCTTTATGATTTCCCATGACAGGGATTTTCTAAATCGCGCCGTCACCCATATCGCCCACCTACGCGGCGGGAAGCTATTTTCCTACTCCGGCGGGTATGACGAATTTGAACGCCAGCTCGCCGAGCAAAACCGGCTGAACATGGCAATGATGGCCAAGCAGGAAGATGAGCGGCGTCACCTCGAAGCCTTCGTCAATCGCTTCAGGGCGCAGGCCTCCAAGGCTAAACAGGCGCAAAGCCGCATGAAACGGCTTGAAAAAATGCAGCCAATCGCGACAATTATCAGCGATCCGATTGCGCCAATCAGTCTGCCCGGACCCGAACGCGCCCTCTCCCCGCCCATTATAAAGTTTAATGACGTAAACCTCGGCTATGATGGGGTGACAGTGCTGCGAAATCTGAACCAGCGCATCGACCATGACGACCGCATCGGACTCTTAGGCAAGAACGGACAGGGTAAATCCACCTTCGCAAAAGCCGTCATGGGGCTTTTAGAGGCTCAGGAAGGCTATATTAAAAGCCATAAAAAGTTGGAGATCGGCTATTTTGCCCAGCATCAGGTGGACGCCCTTAATCCCAATCACTCCGCCTATGACCATGTTTTGGAATTGATGCCGGAGCATACCGAGGCCGAGCGCCGCGCCCGTCTGGCGTCGTTTGGTCTGGGATTCGACAAATCTGAAACTAAAGCCGGGGATTTGTCCGGCGGCGAAAAAGCCCGTCTCCTCTTTTCTCTCATCGGGTTTCACAATCCTCATTTACTGGTTTTGGACGAGCCCACAAATAACCTCGACATAGATAGCCGCGCAGAGCTGATGCGCTCCCTGAACGAATATAACGGAGCGGTTCTTTTGATCTCTCATGACAGATCCTTGCTAGAGACGGTCGTAGACAGGCTTTGGCTGGTAGACAAAGGCACCGTCACAAATTTCGAAGGATCGCTAGAGGATTATCGCGCCCTCCAGCTTGAGAAGGAACGCAAAGACAAAAAATCCTCCTCTGGCGAAGATGAGCGCAAAATCGCACGCAAACGCGCCGCCGAAGCCCGCACCAAGATAGCGCCGCTTAAAAAAGCCGCAGAAGATATAGAACAACAAATTGAAAAAACTCAAGCCAAGATGGACGCCACGGACAAAGCTCTCTCGGTTGAAGGCCTTTATAATAAAGACCCAGAAATGGCGGTTCAACTCTCGCAAAACCGCTCAGATTTAGAACGCGCCCTTGAAGTTCTGGAAACAAAATGGCTCAACGCACTAGAGAGCTATGAGAAAGCGCACCGCGCCGAAGGACTGGGCGATTTAAATTAGCCTTTGTTCAAGCCCCTCTCACATTCGCTCGGCCGTAAAGGCTGTATAAACCAAATTCTGTTACAGAAGGGAGTCTCTAAGACTGATGTCGAGATATTCATGTGATCTTCTTTAACAAAACCATCATTCGGACGAAAGAGGCGCAAGGCCTCTTTAACTTTATGACAGAGCTCGTCAGAAGCTATGGTCCGCCCCGGGCGCCCAAAATTCCTTCCCCGCTTCGACCTGCCCCTAAATTAACAGATATTTATAAAGACAGGTCAAACCATCAGCCGGATCAGATTTGGGCCGACGAAAATTTTGCACGCTTCAAACAGAATTGCGGGATGGAAAACTGGCCAATCCAAATAGGGCGTGACATCGCGACCAAAAATCACTCTAATAATGCACAACAAAAACCGGCGCTATATAGCCTCATCCAACCTTATTTCCAAAGCGGCGACACCGGAACGGCAATAGGGTTTGAGCCCGGACGATGTCATATTCCTGGCTATTTTGCCGCAAGTAGCCTGTTGAAACTCTCTGAGTTAAGATGGAGAGCGAGCGCTGCAGCAGCGATAACAAACCCGATGCAGGAGGCAATAATGACGCTAACCTGCGCAGCCTATTGCGGCCAAGGATTCCACCTCTTGCCGGTAAGTAAAATGATTCAAAGTCAGCTCTCCGCTCAAACCTCAAATGCCCCTTTATCAAAAAGCCGAGTTCAGAACACGCTCCTTTTCACCGCCTGTTTGGGCTTACGAGCGCTCAATCGCTCGCCGGAGCAGATTATTGCGGCCTATGGCTGTTTAATTTCATCAAACAAGCGGCAGAAAATCATGCAAATTTGTGAACAGATTGATGGCCTCAAATCGGAACTGGCTTTGTTAAGGCATCTCTGCGCACCTCAACGCCGGAACACATCTTCTGCTTGGCGGGCAAATGTCGCCTGACAACAGGCGCTATCCGCAATTCAAGGCTTGAACATAGCCTTCTTCATCCAGCTCAATCGTCAGCCGGTTTTCATCCGCCGGGCCCAAAGCAAGGCGGTCATCCACTGTCCGAATAGACGGCGCATAGAGTGATTGCTGCGGCAGGTAATCCCGCACCTCCAAAAAAGGCGGATCCGGGTCAATCCCAGCGACAAAGCTGTCATCGGTATATTCGAGAGTCGCAGGTTTTATGACCCGTTTGGTTCCCGGCAGACCCGCAATATATATCGCCCCTTCATGCTGGCCTAAAAGTCGCTGAAACAATTGAGACTGACATGTATCAACCGCTTGAATCCGCGGCGTCGGAGAGGGGTTCAAATAAGCCGGGCGAACATACTGCCCCTGCCCGAAACGCGCTTGCTGCACCGGGTAGGCATTATAAGGCGTCCCCAGAGGGCCCGGTGCACACGCGGCCAAACTTATGAGGGGACAGAAGATTATGAGAGAGCGAAGAATCACCCATCCATCGTGGCGTATAAGGCTTTACGCTTGGTTAACCATGATGGAGTTACGCCCCGCCCCCAGAGACGCTCTGATAGAGGCGGTCATGGCGAGCCATTGAGAAGGCGGCCCTATGATTCTATTGTATTTGCCATTAAGAGCCTGCCCTTATGATCCATTCTTCTGAAAATACTTGGAAAGCGACCGCCCTGACCCTCTTTCCGGATGCCTTTCCAGGTGTTTTAGGCGCGTCGATCATTGGCGGGGCTGAAAAAAGCGGAATTTGGCAGTTAGAGACAGTGGACATTCGAAATTTTTCCACTAATAGACACCGCACTGTCGATGATACCCCTGCGGGGGGCGGTCCGGGCATGGTTTTGAAGCCAGATGTTGCGGATGCGGCGATTGACAGTGTGGCCCGAAATGGCCGACCGCTTATTTATCTGACCCCCCGGGGCAAGCCTTTGACGCAGAAACGCGTTAGGCAGCTTTCCTCTGGCCCGGGTCTTATTGTGTTTTGCGGACGGTTTGAGGGGCTTGACCAAAGGGTGATAGAAGCCCGCCAAATGGAAGAGATTTCCATAGGCGACTTCGTTTTAGCCGGCGGTGAGGTTGCGGCGCAAGCCATGATCGAAGCGTGCGTCAGGTTGCTGCCCGGAGTTTTGGGGGCCTCGACAAGCGCAGACGAGGAAAGTTTTGAAACGGGCTTGTTGGAGTATCCACTCTATACCAAGCCCAGAGAATGGAATAACCGGGCCATCCCGGACGTGTTGTTAAGCGGCGATCACGGTAAGATCGCAAAATGGCGGCACGAAAAACAGATAGAGATTACAAAGGCTCGCCGCCCCGATATATGGGATATATATTCGGCAGACGCAGCCAATAAAGGAGACGGTCATGAATGTGATTGAAAAACTGAACAAAGCCGAAACCGAGCGTTTGCTCGAAGATGGCAAAACCATCCCTGATTTTTCTGCCGGTGACACACTGGTTGTTCAGGTTCGTATTACCGAGGGTACCCGCACCCGTCTTCAAGCTTTTGAAGGCGTTTGTATCGCCCGCTCCGGCGCTGGTATTGATGAGAGCTTCACAGTTCGTAAAATCAGCTATGGCGAAGGCGTCGAGCGCGTTTTCCCACTTTACTCTCCTTTGGTTGAAGAAATTGAAGTTAAACGCCGCGGTAAAGTCCGCCGCGCCAAGCTCTATTTCCTTCGCGAGCGCCGCGGAAAGTCTGCGCGTATTACAGAGCGCACAACCGGCCGGAACATGAAAAAGGCCGAAGCCAAAAAGTAAGCGCTTCGCAAAACAAAATAATAAAAACCGCCTCAGTGAAGGCGGTTTTTTTATGGCTGGGACAGCGCGCCCGAAATTTTGCGCCGTCAAGGAACTGGCCATTTGAAAAAAATCATATAAAATACAGAAGAACACTTGGATAGATTTGTGCGGGGGGTGCACTTTGATCTTACTGATTGCATTGTTTCTGGCGATTCTTTTCGTCACGACATCTTACTGGGTCGCCGGCGATGTCTGGGTTCGGCGACACTCCCTCAAATACCGCATCGGAACTAGCGAACGTCAATGCAGCGGCGCTATCGGAGAAATATTTCTGGTCAGTTTCGGAGCCTTACTTCTCTACTTTGTAGATCGCGCCAGTAACGCAATTTCAATTTTCGATGTCCTGCGGGAATATCCATGGCAAAGCTTTATGGGATTGGTTCTTGTCGGCTCAATCGCCTATTTCCACGGCATGAGAACGGCGATGAAAGCGCCGGACGATGAAAAACCCGTGCTTATCAAGACTTACCTTGTCTACGGCGCCTTTAGTTCCATATTTTTCTTCGGCGGCCTCCTCATGGTAGGAATTTTGATTGCTCAATCCCACACGGATTATCAGACTTTTAACGCGGTCGCCCCCGATATTCTGGGCCGGATAGGGGAGCAAACTCTTACAGATCCGGACCTGATTTCCAAACAACTCGAGATTTCCTTTCTGGATGCCCAAACCCTTCTTGCCTCCGTCGAAGAGAGCATGGCACCCGTTTTTGTTTTCGTCGCCGGCATTTTTGCGGTTAATCTCGCTATACGCCTAACGCCCTTGAGATCGTTATTCGTAAGCGATGCTATTGTGTGGACGCATGGCTCAACTTTTGTTGCGCTTATTTTCATCCTACTGGCAGGGGGAATGATCTATGTCGGATATTATTCCGTATTTATCGACGACTACTTACAATCTCTAGCCAACATCAAGGAAACCATCATTCGGTCAGATGCTGAAGCCATCCAGAGGTATTCAGAAATTGTTCTAACCATTACGGATCAGAAAAGCCTTGTCGGGTTTATTTCGCGGATGAGCAGCGAATGGGGTGGACTTGCCGCTCTGCTTGGTTTGGCGCAGTGGATATCTGAACAATTCTCAAAACCGGAAGCGCCTCAAAGTCCAGCCGATGACTTGATCGAAATTTGATTTGACGCATTGGCAATGGTTTTAAATACTATATGGATAGGATGAATGACCAATTTTTTCGCTAAAGCATTTGGATGGTTTCTCCTCCTTTGCCTATTCGTCGCGAGTTACTTTTTCATGGCAGGTTTTGTGACGATGAAAAATCACGAAGTTCCCACGCAGTATAAACCAAAGACCTCCTCCCCCTCGCCTATCTCGTCTCCGCTAAACGTGCTGGTCTGGAATGTTGGCTATGCGGGTCTTGGCGAGGAATCAGATTTCGTGGCGGATGGCGGTAAAATGCTTCTCCCTCCTGATCGGGACGCAATTATAAAAAATTTGAACGGAATTGTTAAAACCCTCCAGGACTCCGAATTTGACATCGCTTTGATGCAAGAGGTTGCTGAAGCCGGTTTTCTGACCCGAGGCGTTCACGTCTTAGAAAACATTACCGAAAGCCTCAGTGACTACTCACTCTTTTTCTCCTCTGATATTAGCACAAAGTGGTTTCCTAAACGCATGTCTCTCAAGCATGGTTTGGCGATATTTTCGAAAGATATGGACACTCCGCCAAAGGTCATTCGGATTGATGATGAACCTGAACGCATAATGGGTTTTATCAAACGTAAATACCACATTCAGGAAATGGAACTGGTCATCGACAATCAGGACTGGGTGGTCATCAACATTCACCTCTCCGCCTTCGACAAAAGCGCAAGCGTTCGAACAAAGCAATTAGAGACCGTCTTCAGCATTGCCAATGAGCATTATGAGGCCGGAAAAGCAGTGGTTGTCGGCGGCGACTGGAACATGCGACTCGGACAGACCGACTTCCCCTACACATCTTCCAAAGAGGCATTATTCTGGATTCATGATTTTCCACAAGGCGCGATTACTGACGGGTGGCGAAGAGTGTTTGACCCGAGCGGACCTACAGTGAGAACCAATGAGCGACCTTTTAACAAGGGTGAAAACTATACGACGATAATTGACGGCCTCATCATTTCTCCAAATGTTTCTTTGGTCGACGCAAATCTAATAAACTTGGACTTCAAATACACGGATCATCAACCCGCTATTTTCCGGCTGGAGAAAAACTAGTTTTTAAAATGGTTGGGCCTCGCAATGCCAGCATGTCTCCAACTGCCCCATGCCAATCGGGCCGCCGGGCGGGAGCGGTTTGGACTCCGTCACTTCTGGCGCCGCCGGAGCGGGTTTATTGAGATGTTCCTCAATGCGGGTGACAAGCCACTCTCCGTGACCCGACCCGTTTTGCCCAAGGTCATCCTGCAAACGGCGAAGCATAGCATCGGTACGGGCCTTAATGCCCGGGCTGACATCGCTATTGCTTAGGTCCATTAATGAAAAGACGTAACGGGCCTGAACCACTTTCGCGATCTCGGCTGTCCGTCCGCGTCCGGCGGGTTTCATGACGGCGTCCTCAATGGTTCGCATAAGCTCCGTAAAGCCGAGCTGGGACTCGTCCCGGCGGTTAAACTCGACCAAACGGGCAACACGTTTTGGGTCTAGCAAGACTTCAAACGTCATTGTGGCGGCAGTGTCAGCGGCGCTACTTATATCAAAGGCCGGATAGGCCGTACGTTCAAAGAGTTCCCGCTCGCTATCCGCAATAGAGTAGCTGGCTAATGACGGCCCTAACAAAGCAAGCGTTTCATCTTTCAAATCAAGCATTGAGGGATCAAGCGTTTTCAGAATGGCGTCCAAGGCGTCTTTCTGGCGCTCCACTCCGACAACTTCCATAGCGGACTGTCCATCGCCTTTCAGGCCATAATTAAAGGATACGCCTCCGATAAGCTTCCCGACCGCCGCCGTTTGATAACGGTGATAAAGGTAAATTGGGACGATAACTTTATTCAGATCAGAAACAGGTTGTCCGTCCTGAATATTTCTAAGGCCAAAATTATCCAAGGCTATTCTTCGCACGGCTAATGTTTCATTCAACGCAGTCACAGGATTTGCCCCATTATCCCAAATATTGCCCAAAGGGTGCGCTGTCCCAACGGCTCGAGCGTCTGTATCTGCTACGTAAACTAGGCCCTTCAAAAGTGCCTCCTGTACAAGCTCGTCTCGCTGCGCGAGAGTAAGATCACCATAGAGCCAATTCGCAGCAAATTTGTCCCACACACCAATTCCAACCCCGTAAACATTTGTGAAGTCGAGCTGGCCATTCGTAACGCGCACATCCGGCGCCGGATAATCCATAACCGACCCCTTGCCATAGGTACTGGCGGCAAAATTATGAGCAAAGCCAAGAGAGTGACCCACTTCATGTGCAGAGAGCTGCCGAATGCGGGCGAGAGCGAGCTGAACGGGATCGTCCATTTCGCCGCTATCGGTTTTAGATACGCCGGCCAAGCCCTCGAAAATCATACGGTCTTGACGAACACGCAGGGAGCCAAGATTGACATGACCTTTAATCATTTCGCCTGTACGCGGATCAGAAACGCCGCCGCCATAAGACCAACCCCGCGTCTGTCGGTGAACCCACTGTACTACATTATACCGTATATCCAGCGGGTGAGCGCCCTCGGGTAAAACTTCCACCCGGTAAGCATTTTTATAACCTGCGGCCTCGAAAGCCTCTTCCCACCAACGAGCGCCCTCAATCAGAGCTGACCGAATAGGTTCCGGGGCGCCGCTATCTATATAAAAGACAATTGGTTTGACAACCTCACCCGCTTCGTTTTTTTCCAGCCGATAACGTCGCGCCAGACGCGTTTCAATTGGGCCGGACAATGGGGCACTATAATCATAATGCACATCTTCGATTGCCCCGGCGCGCGGGTCGGATTTCAACGGAGTATAGCCTTCTTCCGGCAAACGCACAAAAGAGTGATGCTGTATAAGTGTCGCGTCATTTCCATTGGCCGCTGTCGTGGCCACTTCGCGGCCAGGGTCGGCAGAATTTAAGGTAAAAAAGACATCCACTTCGACATTATCCGGAAAGGCAAAAACATTTTTTGTATCCACCAAGGTTCTATCTTTAGCTACCGTAAAGGTGCCATGATCGCCTTGTTTTAAATATTGGGTCAGGCCCAAAATATCACTGGTCAAAAAATCGGTTAAATCGACCATCCGCCTCGTACCTTCGACAACATCGGCGCTAGCCAAAAAGGATCGGGCGAAACTTTCTTGTACGGCGCGCTGCTCCAGTGGGTTATTGGGATTTGCGCGATAGGTCAGGTTTTCAGCTTCGATAATAACCTTGTTTCCCAGACGGCGAAAAATAATAATTTTGCCGCTATCGCCCCAGCCCCGATCCAGCCCCACAGGATTAGACCCGAGCCCGGCCGTGAGCCTTGCGGTGTGAATGAGACGGAGAGCTACCCCGTCCTTGTCGGCTTTGGGTAGCCTCGCGAGGACGCGATTGTCTTTCGTATCCACGTAAAGCTCAAGAAAGCCATCGCGCTTCTCAAGCCCTGCCATCGGGTTGGGGTGATCCTCAACGCGCGTGCAAGACGCAACAATTAAAACGGTCATCAAAATCAAAAATGCGCGCATAATCTCCTCAGCACGTTGCTTGAGACAGACCTAATCCGCATTTCTCACTTTGTCGAGACGAGACACTTGCGAGGTCTTGATTTGGGAACGTGTACGACCATTCAATCGTAGTCTAGCTGACTAATATTTATCCACCCTAGCTATCAAATTGACAGGCTCAGACCCAAAACTGAAAGATACCCTTTATGGCTCATAAAATTTCTAAAAGCGGGTTCGATGATTGGACAGAAGATCAGCTCCCTGACCTGACAGGCAAAATATATCTTATCACAGGCGGTAATTCCGGCATCGGATTCGAAGCGGCAAAGATGCTGGGCCAGGCGGGCGCTGATTTAATCATCGCAGCTCGAAATCAGGAGAAGGGTGAACGAGCCTGCGCCGAATTAAAAGAAACGTCCGCAAATAAAGTTCATTTGGTTTCGCTTGATCTTGCAGATATGCGCTCCATAAAATCTTGCGATAAAGAAGTCAGAATAATTACCCAAAAGCTTGACGGCTTGGTCAACAATGCAGGCTTGATGCAAACCCCCGAACAAAAAACCAAGGATGGGTTTGAACTCCAATTTGGCGTAAATCATTTAGGCCATTTTTTGCTGAATGGCCTATTGTTTGACGTGGTTGAGAAAGCCTCTGGCCGGATTGTTGTAATCAGCTCAATCGCGCACAAATATGGCCGAATTTTCTGGCCCGACCCCATGATGAGAAAGGATTACGATCCAATGAAAGCTTATTGTCAGAGTAAGCTTGCCAACCTTATGTATGCGCTGGAATTGGATCGGCGATTGAAAGCCGCCGATAGCGGCGTGTCAGTCTATGCCTGCCATCCGGGATATTCCCGCACGTCGCTTCAGAGCACAGGCCCAAGCGGATTTTTCAATTTACTTTATAAAATTCTGAATCCAATTTTGGGACAAGCCCCTAAGCAAGGCGCGATGCCAACCGTCCTGTGCGCGGCCGGTATAGAAGCTGTTTCCGGCGGATATTATGGACCGCAAAAATTTCACGAGACTCGCGGCCGTGTCAGCGACGCTCTGGTAGAGGAAAAAGCCCTCAGACCCGACAAGCAAGCACAACTTTGGGAAATGAGCGAGGAGTTGGTCGACTTTGATTGGAGCAATTTTCTGCCGCCTGCTTAAGGACATGGACTTGCGACAAAGTTACCGCTTTCCTTAACACGGAAAACTAGTAAATCGCGGGCAATGTTTTTAATGCGGCTAAATATCACTTTCAAAGCTTGCCTCGCAGCGCTTTTAATCTGGTCTTCTCTGATCAGCACGACTCAAGCGTCCTCAAATCCACTGGCTAGCGGGTTATTCTGTAATCCTTCAGGACAGGCTGCTTCCCCCGAGGCACAAACGCATCTCACCGAATTTTTAAACTTGGTCGAAGAGAGCAAGAAACTCGGCGGTAGTGAGAACAAGCACCATTGCCCTGACTGTTTCATCACTGTTATTGGCTTAGAAACACAGAAAGTTTTTCGCGCGACTCCGGTTCGCTTTCCTCGTGTCCTGCCAAGCTATTTCAGTATATTTACTGGCTTTCAATTTACCCCGACGGGACCACCGCTCGGAGGCCGTGCCCCACCTCTCTTTTCATAATTCATAAAAACCTATCCGCGCAGCTTCGCGCCTCTTGAATTATTGAAAGATTCTCAAAATGAAAAAACTTACTCTTTTAGCGGGTACAGCTCTTATGCTGTCTGCTCCGCTTACCGCCTCCGCTCATGAAAATGACACCAAAGCGCCTCATGCGAAAGACCATGCGCCAATCGGCGTCATGGCAGATCACCGTCATAAGAAAGGTGAGGTTATGCTCTCCTATCGCTATATGACAATGGATATGGACGGATCGCGCGACGGCACATCCCAACTTTCTCCGGAAACCATCGCCACGACTGTCCCCAACACTTTTTTTGGAGCCCCGGGCCAACCCCCGACATTGCGCGTCATCCCTGAAAAAATGAAAATGGACATGCATATGGTCGGAGCCATGTATGGTCTGTCCGATCGGGTCACTTTAATGGGGATGGGCTCGTACCTGACCAATGATATGGACCACATAACCTTTCAAGGCAGCATGGGGACAAATATTCTGGGCGGGTTTACCACGAAATCGGAAGGTTTCGGCGACACGACTCTTGCCGCGATTATCGGTCTGGATGATGGCGCCTCCAAGGCCCGCGAGATAAATCTCAATCTGGGCGTATCCATTCCGACAGGATCAAATACGGAAACAGATCAAATCCTGACTCCGATGGGCGAAACCCCCTCACCGCGCTTACCTTATCCTATGCAGCTGGGTACAGGCACATTCGATTTCAAACCCGCTGTGACTTATTCCGCTCGCGGGGATAAATTCGGATGGGGCGCTCAAACTTCGGCCCGGATTCCGCTGGAGAGGAACAAAGATGGATATAAATTTGGCAATCTCCTAGAGGCCACCGCTTGGCTCGCCTATGAGCCGGATTACTGGATTTCCTTTTCTGGTCGTTTGAGAGCGTCAGCTCAAGGCGACATTTCCGGCGCTGACGCCGCTATCATGGCACCTGTACAAACCGCGGACCCTGCCAATCATGGCGGCGAACAAATTCAAGCTTTGTTCGGTGTTAATCTTGCGGGACAAACGGGATGGCTTCGCGGTCAGCGCCTTGCCTTTGAAGTTGGCATTCCTCTTTACCGCGACCTGAACGGCCCACAGCTTGAAACCGACAGTATCGTCACAATTGGCTGGCAAAAAGCCTTTTAGGGGAAAACCATTTAACTACTGCGCAGGCGGTGTGTCAGCCGCAGCCTGCGCTCTTGCCATCAAGCTGGTGCAAGGCGCGTCCTCAGCGTCTCCAGTGTCAATAAATGGTAGTGCGGCCAAAGGCCCGGTCAACGCCCCGAGCAAAGCCGTCAGACCCGCTTGCAAGAGTGTTTCTTCGCTAATGACAGAAACAGAAGGATCGCGAAAGCGTCCGCCCAGCGAGATGTCACCGAATAGGCTCCCTAAAGACGCATCTTTAGCATCTGCGCGAACATCCACATTAATTGTCTCATCTCCAAAATTCAGCGACCCGTCCAGAACGATCAGACTGTCTGCTGTATCTAAGACGCCAGGTTCTATTACGGCATTACCTTCATCCAGCTGAGTCACCAAAGCGACGCAACGGGCTGGCGTAAAGTCCGTCTTTTCCTCTCCGGCCAAGAGCAGCATAAAAGCCTCACCAAGGTCAAGACCAATCAGTTCTGAACCGACGGAAATGAGCTTAAAATCCGTTGACCAAATTGCGACATCACCCGTCGCGCTGGCCGCGGCGTCACGGAAGTTATTCCCGAATGTGGTGAACTCGAAATCCCCTTCGATATTTCCCTGCGCGAATCCGGATAGGGCCAGCGCCTCCATAGTTATATTATCCAAATTCCCTTTCACGTCAGCTTTGGCCGGAGATTGTCCCGCATCCAATGTGACATAAGCCTCAATTTGGCCTTGCGGAAAAGTTGCCTGTATCTGTTTGGCTTCCACTAAACGCCCATCGATATTTATATCCAGAATCAGCCCCGTCATGTTGACGGAAGCCGCTTTCACGGCTTTCGCGTCATAGCGAATGCGTCCATCCAGACTGTCCAGCCTGTTAAAGTCGATCTCAACATTCGGAATCATTCGGTCAGATTGTTCGAAAGCTTGCCTCGCTCTTCTCTGTTCGTCCCCGACGGTTTCGCCTGCGCCGGTGCCGACCGGAATACCAAAGACAATTCCCAAGTCATCGAGGTCAAGATTCTCGGATACTAAATTAGCGTCCAGAATCGGCACGTCTCCGGCAAAATCAATGGACATTGGACCCGATATATCACTATCACCAACGGTTCCGTTTTGAATGTCCAAATCCGCCGTTTTTCCCGCAAGATTATAATTTATAGACAGGTCGTATGGCGGCGTATCGGGGGCGGCCAACCCTGCCAAGGCGGCAATGTCTTTGACATTATCCCCGCGAATGCGAAGCGTACCCCCGAACATGTCGGCATTTGTGTCGTCTCTTGCCCCGGCAATGTCTATAGTCGCCCCTCCGCCTGTGGCAGACACCGCAATATCGCCTGAATGGATAGATCCTATAGCAGAGATAATGGAGAGAAGACGGGTTTGGTCCTGTTCATCCATAAACGCAATATCGACATCCGACAGCTCAACTTTGTTGATGATTTCACGAATATCAAGAGCGAAAGGTTCAGCCTCAGGGTCGCGCGGCGGAACAACGAAACGCCCTTCCCCGCCCTCAACCTTGGGGAGCCACGCCAAGCCGGGAATAAAGCCAAAAGGATTATAGGTTAGATTTGCTGCGGAAATTTTCCCGTAGTCGCCTATATTCCCGTCTTGCACAGCTAGGGTAAAGAGTTGAGGAAATCGCAACCGGGCCCGTTCGACACGGCTGTTTTCAGGCCCCCACCAATCCAGGCCCTTATTAATGACAGGTGTCGCAATTCGTGACCAAGTCATAGCCAGAACAAGTAATAAAAGGACGGCGAGAAAGCCTGCCAAACCCAAAATCACGCGCCGAAATAGTGTCATAGAAGTGTCCTCAGATCTATAACGCCGTTTCCGGATTTTGGTTCATTTAAAGATTTGAATTACCCTCTGGGAAAAGGGGTGCCGAAACGATTGGCGTAATACCGGCCAATATCGCGCGCATTATTGATGAAACGATGCCCACTCATCTGCATAATTCCGCAATCCTCATAGGACGGGCTGTCACTGTGCAAAACCAAAGTTGGGCAATTCTGATTTTTCTCACCGAGGAGTGTCACCATTTCCCCACGCGGCTTCGCGAGAGGTTGATAGCTAACCTCAAGGCTGTCTTTTACCGCAGGAAAATAAGATAGTAGCCCCCAGACCTCGGCGCATTCCGGACAGTATTCCCGGCGGGAATTGTCCGCAAAGCCGGGCGGGAGAAGGAAGAGAGTGTCGCGGTGGGTCATGGGTACAATTCTTTTGCTATCTTCCCCCAATCGAATGGAGGCAATTTACTATCTCGCTCCCTCGTCAAACACGGTGACAATAAGGGGACAACTATGCCGTTTTGGGATCATGGCTCCAAATAAGGTGCCAGTGTCTCTACCATCCATTTCGGAGCACGTTTTGGCCGCCCTTCCGGCGTGATGCTCGCGGCTTCACTGACGGCGGTAACCAGTAAATCATCCCCGCAGTAACAGGCTTGGCTTACCCAGAGTCTGGCACCTTTAAAACGGTCATAGGTAGTGACGATGGTCAAATGATCGTCAATTCGAGCGGGTTTTTTATACTCTAGGTCTATCTTGCGTATTGCAAAAGCGAGAGGGTCTTCCGCATCCCAGAGGTCGGAATGATTGAACCCGACGAGGCGAAAATAGCTACTCCGTGCGCGTTCAAAAAACCGGAGGTAATTTGCGTAATACACGATTCCAGTGAAGTCCGTGTCTTCGTAAAATACACGAATTGGGTAGTGATGCTCACGTCCCTCAAACCACCCCATTGTGGGATCTTCCCGATTAGGTGTCTCCGTCATTTTTCGCCTCCCTTAAATAAGGTCGGGGCGGGGGACTGCTTCGGTGCGTCCAACCCTATATGGGCATAGGCCCGCGGCGTCGCGACCCGCCCGCGCGGCGTACGTTGTAAAAACCCCTGCTGTATTAGGTAAGGTTCAATTACGTCCTCCAGCGCGTCCCGCGCCTCTGATAAAGCCGCGGCTAATGTGTCTGCCCCCACCGGGCCACCGCCAAACATCTCTGCGAGCGCATGAAGATAACGCATATCCTGTTTATCTAATCCGATATCATCCACACCCAAGCGGCGCAGCGCCTGATCGGCTGCGGCGGCATCAATCACGGTATGACCTTCATGCTCGGCCAAGTCGCGCACTCGCCGCAGCAGTCTTCCAGCCACTCGCGGCGTGCCCCTCGCCCGCCTCGCGATTTCATGCGCCCCGTCAGGCCGCATTTCCAGTCCGAGTTTACGCGCGGCCCGGGCGACAATTGAGGTCAAATCTTCCGTATCATAAAACTCGAGCCGCACCGGAATACCAAAACGGTCTCTAAGGGGCGTTGCGAGAAGTCCTGCCCGCGTCGTCGCTCCAATCAACGTAAAGGGAGCAAGGTCAATTTTAATGCTCCGCGCCGCTGGGCCATCGCCGATAATCAGATCAAGCTCGAAATCTTCCATCGCCGGATAAAGCACTTCCTCGACCACCGGATTCAGCCGATGTATCTCGTCGATGAACAAAACATCATTTGGCTCAAGATTGGTCAGCAAAGCCGCCAGATCACCCGCTTTGGAAATGACAGGGCCGGAGGTGGCGCGGAAATTTACTCCAAGTTCTCGCGACACAATTTGCGACAAGGTCGTTTTACCAAGGCCCGGAGGGCCAGAGAGCAGAAGGTGATCCAAAGGTTCCGCTCGGCGACGAGCCGCCTCGACATAAACTTGTAAATTGGCAATCGCGCTTTTCTGTCCAACAAAATCAACGAATGAGAGCGGACGGAGCGCGCGGTCATGCCCGTCGCCGAGTTGTCCTTCGGAAGAGATGAGACGGTCTTCGGTCACTTACTCAACTCTTTCAAGGCGACTTTGATCAGCGTATCAATATTCGGATCGTCATCAAAAGTCGCGTAAGCTTGCGCTACAGCCCGCAGCGCGTCGCTCTGGCCTATCCCCAAATTGACCAGCGCGCTAACCGCGTCATTGCGTAGGCCCATATCCGAAAGCCCTTCATTGCGGCTACTTTCTGTTCCGGTCTCTCCGGACGGGGCGGTAAAGGCCGGCTGAAAGCCTCGACCTGTCGGAGCGGGTTTACCAGACAGCTCTGTCGCAATTCGGGTCGCCAATTTCGGCCCGACACCCGAGGCGCGGGAAAAAGCTGTTTTGTCCTCCAAAGACGCCGCAGATAAAATTTCTCCGGGCGAAAGAATGTCTAAAATCGCAAGCGCGGCTTTCGGCCCGACACCTTGCACGGATTGAAGGCGGACAAACCAGGCCCGTTCTTCCTCTGAATGGAATCCAAACAGTGTAATAGCCTGCTCGCGGACATGCGTTTCGACATGCAGGCGCGTGGCCTCCCCTTCTGCCAATTTAGCCAGAGTGCGAGAGCCGCATTGCAATAAATAGCCAACGCCGGAGCAATCGACAATCGCTTCGCCCGTCCCCGCCATAAGGCAAATCCCTGAAATCATCCCGATCATTTCATGTCCTCTTCAAATGGAATTCTTCCATCTTTATTGGCGGGGGGAGAAGCCGTTGCAGTGCCAAAATAGATAATGCCATCATACCAATCGGTCTGAAAATTTGGTGGGCCAAGCAATCCGATAACATCTGAATTATCTTTTTTAACGACCATATAAGTCTCGCCACGTCCAATTTTTGAATCCAGGCTTGTGTGACCTTTAACTTCATATTGTCCGCAATCATCAGGTTCTGGGCCGCGACAATTCCATGAGGTTCCACCAGTATGCACCCCCAAGTAGGTCTCAGTACGATTTTCTGGCAGATGGATTGCCATTAAATCATAATCCATGTCCTTAAATGAAAAACGGCCTTTTCGTGCGTGCAAGCTCCCGACAAGAACAATGGTTTTATCCGCATCTATTTTTTCAGTCCCCTCCACAATTCTTTTTGCCATAGTTTTTTCATAAGCTTGAGATCGAGCATTTTGATTTTGATAATCTTCTATCGGCATATTACCCGGCTTGAATGGTATAACTGAGAATGCCTTGTTACCCTGTTTATAAAGCCGCGCTCGGTCTATTAACTCCATCATTGCTTGGCTTGACCGCCCATCAGTAAATTCACCTTTCCAAGCCCAATCGTCGAAAAACGCATTCTTTGCCGCTTTCGATCCGTCTGAGAGTAAATATCTTTCAAGCAAGCCCTGATCATCATTTAACTCAAGAGCTAGAGCCGTTTTTATGCCTTTTGACAAGCTATGGCACAATAGAGCCTCAATAAATTCGGGCGGTTCAACCATCCCATGACTCTCCCCTATGACTATTATGTCGGCCTTGGAAGTCAGTAACGAGTCCACGCCGGTGACAGGTAAACAAGAGTTGTTTCCGGCATTTTCGACAATGCTTTTCTCGTTGACTTTGTCACACCCAGACAAAATCAATCCTGCAAATAGAGCGTATGTGCCTACTAATCGTATAAAGTGAATCATGTTTTGAGTAGTAAGGGTTGAAACGACAAACGCAAAGGCAAAGCCGTTAGCAAAGCTTTAAGTGGTTTCTGCCAGTCTGTTGATAACTTTTTATGTAAAGAGATTCGTTATGCGCCGCATTCATCCTTCTCGATTAGCCTTTTTTGCCGTTCTTGGCGGTCTGGCGCTCAGCGCCTGTTCAACCCATTCGGCCAATAGCCGATACGGAGCGGGTTACGAAGGCGGACATGAGACTGTCGCAACATATGAATCAACTCGATATGGCTCTGAAGGATGCGACACGGGATATTCGGATTGCGGTTATGTACAGCCGGACCCGTGCTGCGTGCCGTGTTGCGTCCCAGTTGCCGCGCCAACTTATCTTCCGCCCCCTCCTCCGCCGCCGCCTGTATATGAGCCAGAACCAGAGCCGCCGGTTTACGTACCTCCCGCACCGGAGCCAGAGCCGGAGCCACCTGTTTATACGCCTCCTCCGCAAACCTACTACCCTCCGGCGCCGGAGCCCGAGCCTTATTTGCCTCCTCGCAAATAAATAGGTCAAAATAAGCGTTCATATCGCGGGCTTATGTCTATAAGGCCGCGCCATGACTGATGACCGCTTCGCCGCTTTCAAACACCGATCTTTCGCGCAGTATTTCAGCGCGCGGTTCCTGACGTCTTTCGCCACCCAAATTGTGTCAGTTGCGGTGGGGTGGCAGATCTATGACGAAACGCAAAATGCTCTCCTGCTAGGATTAATCGGGTTAGTTCAATTCACACCGGCGCTTTTGCTTGTCATCGCCACAGGTCTTGCCGCTGACAAATTGGGCCGTCGCATGGTGATGGGCTCGTCTATTATTGTCGAAATGATCTGCGCCGGAGCTATTTTTTATCTGGCTGTGACCAATCAATTTAATCCCGTCTGGATTCTGTCCCTCCTCTGTGTTTTCGGTGTAGCCCGCGCCTTTCATAACCCAGCCTCTTCCTCCCTTGTTGTTAATTTAGTCCCGCGCCGCGATTTTGCCAATGCGGTCGGCTGGACGACATCTTCTTGGCAGCTCGCTTCTATTTTTGGCCCTGTGGCCGGAGGTTTGCTCTATGGTCTGTCCGGCCCGATCGCTTACGGAACAGCGGGCGGGATATACGCTGTTGCGGCCATGCTCATCTTCTCAATCCCAAAACCGTCTCAGACATTTGCGGAAGCCGGGACTGCACTCTCAACCCTCATCGGAGGATTCAGCTATATCTGGAAAGAAAAAATCGTCTTAGGCGCGATTTCTCTGGACATGTTTGCTGTTCTCCTTGCCGGGGCGGTGGCCTTACTACCAATTTACGCCCGTGATATTTTGGAAGTCGGCCCGGTTGGATTGGGACTACTACGCGCGGCCCCGGGCCTTGGCGCGGTTGTCATGATTACCTTGCTCATTGCTTTCCCGATTAAACGCCATGCCGGCTATATCCTTTTCGTTACGGTCGGACTCTTCGGTGTTATGACGATTATATTTGGTTTCTCCACAGTGGCCTGGTTATCCATTCTCGCGCTGATGGGTATTGGGGCCTTCGATATGGTCTCCGTTTATATTCGCGAAATTATCCTCCAGCTTTGGACTCCGGATCATGTCCGGGGGCGGGTAAATGCGGTCAATTCCATCTTCCTTGGCGCGTCTAACGAACTGGGCGAGGCCCGGGCGGGGTTAATGGCGGCGGTTTACGGGGCCGTTTTCACTGTCACAGCAGGCGGCATAGCCGCTGTCGGAGTTGCCGCGGTTTGGGCGAAGCTGTTCCCGCGTCTACGCCAAACCAGTACCTTAAATTAGAGACGCTTATGATGGGCGTGAGTTAGCGCAATGGCGAGCGCGTCGGCGGCGTCTCCGGCTTTGACCTTGGCGCCTGGCAGCAGGATATTCATCATATGCGCGACTTGCATCTTATCTGCGGCGCCTGTTCCGACAACGGATTTCTTGACCAGACGGGCCGCATATTCGCCGACGCCCAAGCCATTGGAGGTCGCCGCCAAAATACAGGCGGCCCGCGCCTGCCCGAGCTTGAGCGCGCTCATCGCGTTATCTTTCATAAACGCTTCTTCCACTCCGGCCTCAATCGGCTGATGCTCTTCAATTACGTCGATGATCGCTTTAAACAGGAAATCCAGACGGCTCGCGAGCGGCTCTTTCTTCGGCGGACGGATCACGCCGTGGGCCACGTGAGAGGCTTTGCTCCCACGTATATCAATGACGCCCCAGCCACAGGCCACTAGGGACGGATCGAGTCCGATTATGCGGCGGGCCTCAGCCATTAACGTACAGAGCTCGCACCATTAATATCGAAACTAGCGCCAATGCCGCAAGAAGCGCCGGCGATGAGAATGATTTTTTCAGAAAAAGATGTCATAAAGAAGGTCTAACGAAGCAAAGGACGAGTTTCAATCAGGGTGACCTGTCTGTGAAAATTTATGTCTCAACATATCAGGCGAAAAATTCTGCAAAGATTTGGTGAAGTCGCGCGCCAAAAGGCCTAGAGGCAAAGTTACCATGTCGAAAGTCACCTTATTATGAAACGGTTTTCCCCGAGGCGCTGGCTCTGGATTGGTCTCGGCACGTCTTGCGTTGCGCTCGGCACGATTGGCCTGTTTCTGCCCCTTCTGCCTACAGCTATTTTCATGATTATCGCTGCCTATGCTTTTGCGCGGTCCTCGCCCGCCCTGCATGACTGGATCATGACGCATAAAGTGTTCGGACCGATGATATCCAACTGGCATGAACACGGCGCGATTCCGACCAAAGCGAAAATTCTGACCATTATTTCAATCGGCGTCTCCTTTGGTTTGGCTTTCGTTTTCCACCTGCCGGTCTGGGCGATTACTGTGCAGGGGGTTTGCTTGTTAATCGTGGCAGTATTTGTGGTCACACGGCCCAAGCCGCCGTCATTATAGAGAGTGCTTACCCGCCCCCTGTCATTCCGGGGCGCGCAGCGAACCCGGAATGATAGATTATATTTTTTATAAAATCGTATTTCACCCACGCGCCCTCTCCCACTGCCCATCGCGGGGTCAGCTTTGGCGGCAAAATCCGGTTAAAAGCGGACAGCCCGTGGGGTCGGCAACCTTACCGGTTACCGTATAGTTTGTTTGTTTCGCAAGGCGGCAAACCCCACGGCAGCGATTTTATACTATGGCGGCCTCTTGTTTTTCCGACAGTCGCGCTCACCGGGTTTATTTCAGCCCGACACTGCACGGTACGGCAGGCAAACACACCATAACAGGCCCGGCACAGTCGGATGTGTCACCACCCGATGCTCAACCTCGCCATCTCTTGCTCCGGTAGGTGACGTCTACCTGTCCATGAACAAAAGAACGAGTTTGATAATAGGGGCTAAATGAAAGATGCGGATCTATCTCTTGGAAAAAACTTCAAACAGTTGAAAAGACTTACGAAAACCCGAAATCGTAGCGCTATAAAGGCGGATCTATTTGAAATTCTTGGAAAACGGTCTTTTTGCGCCTCAACGACACAGCATTCCTATTTAAACGATATTTGGAACCCAGCCTGCTCTCGCGGATTATATCCCCAACAGGACGCTGCGTATTGCCCTCTGTTCACAGTTTGGCAATCCCGCATCGCCTCTCTGTTTTCTTGGACGCGCGAGAGGTGCTGTCCGCCACAATTGGAGATTATCATGAAAAAGCTACTTCCCATTCTAATCCTAGGGTCTGCCCTCAGCGCCTGCGCGTCCTCCGGCGGATATAACAGCAGCCCCTATGACAATCGCGGCGGATATAATGATGACGCCTATGTCGAATATCAGGGACAACGCTACCGCAAGACGCCCGCCTATATCGAATGCGCGCGCCGCGATCGTAATAACCAATTGCTTGGCGCCGGTATCGGAGCCGTGGTCGGCGGAGTCGTCGGCAATGAAGTTGAAGGCGGCGGCACAGGCGCAGCCGTCGGCGCAGCTGGCGGAGCCGCTGCAGGTATCGCCATCGCCAATAAGAGCTGCGGCAAATATCTGGACACGCGTTATGACGATCCGCGCTATGACCCCTACGCCAATAGCCCCGAAGGCTATACGATTAATGGCCGGACCTATTATAGCGAACGCGACGTCGAAACCCGCATTCGTTACCTCGAAGACGAAGACCGCCGTTTGTCAAACGCGCCTTATACGAGCGACGTCCGCTATCAACGTGACCAAATTCGCGATGAACTCGATCAGTTGCGTGACCTCGAGCGCCGTTGGTAGGACTCTCTGCCGATTGGCAGATAAAATCTAAACCGATTTCCCTCCCCCGCTCGCGGGGGATTTTTGATTGCGATGATGGGGGGGTGCGCCTTCAATCTCATACCCTTATAACAAAGTCATATTGAGGGAGACGGTTTGGCCCACAAAGCAGCGGCAGAAAAACTTATGTAAAGGCCGGACGCGACCATCCCAACTCCGAAAAATGCAGAAGTCGAATGTAATTTCACATAATTATTATGGATTGTCAGGGCACTGGATTTGGATCTCGATTGTAAAAATCAATCTGCAAACGAACGTGACCAATTGTTTCTAATAAGTGCGGTTGCTGTGGAAGAACAACACCCGGGAGAATGCGGTCAAGTATGGTAACGGAGATCGGCGACAGAACGCGGTATCGTACACGTCCTTCAAGAACTCGAATTATTCCCCAGACTCCGAGTTTCGTACGATGCTCCTTTCGTAACCTAGCCGGCAAGGTAATTTCATCGAATATAGGTGTTCTCCTAAAAGGTTCTGGTTCAGGCAATGCGATAGCACCGCCCTCATTCTCCCAGATGGGGAAATTGTTTCGAACGTCGCCTTGCACCATTTCAAACTGATTAATGTTTTGGTTCATTATTTTGCCTTTTGATTCAAAATTCGCTGGTGGAGTCCGCCTTTTTGCCGACCCGTTTCAAAACAAAAGAGGGGTTTGATCCGTTACTTAGTCAGAGAAAATAAAAATTATTTCCTTAAACTTCCGAGCGAAAACGATAATTCAAACATAAGATTTGAGTTAAAGAATGTTCTTCTGACCCCACACCTGACCACTCAAATTTACTCCCGAACAGATTTCGAATTGCAAAAAATTGATCTGAATGAATCATTTATCTTTCTTTCATACTCGTAAGCTTCGTCTAGGAGTTTCATCCCTCTTTCTTCATCTTTTTCGCTCGTGATATTTCCAACTGTATGAGAAATCCAATTCTCAAAGGTATCATTTGTTAATAGACCATCATTGGACAATGAGAGTTCGACAGGCTTTGTTTTACTACTGATTTTCAAGGCGTCGGAATATTTACGGGAACAATTTGCCTTGAAATAAGAACTTTCGTTGGCCAAATCGTTAGGAGTTACCGATTTTTTAAACGGTTTGCGGAAGATAAATTCAAAATATCTGCGTACAAAAGAAAGTAAATTTTGCATTTTCCCTCCACTGCAAAACACCAATTCTCATTCTTAAGGAACTTTGCCCTTTCCTTTTGAAGAATAATGGTGATGTAGACTTTTTATTGCTGGATGAATTACTGAGCCATTTCCGCAATGGCTAAAAAGTAGAATATGGCTCAGCGCTGAACTGCGCCCCATCAGCTCAGGGTTCATTTAAAACAGAAATTATTTTTTCGTTTTTTCTGTCGAATCTTTAGTCGTCTTGTTGGCTGCTTGCCCGGATTTATCTGCCATTGGCATAGCTTTGGTATCTTTAGTGTTTTGCTCTGTTTTTTTGTGGTCGGACATAATATCCTCTTTCGGTTGAGCGGAAAAAATTTTCCGTCTCCTTGCTGTGCGCCTATAAACTTATAATAGCAAAGAGTAATCACACCACTTAGTGTTTATAAATTTTTGGTCATAAGCTAAATAAAAGGTCGGTGCCTTTCACCTTGCACAATTAGTCCGGACAGTTATTTCATTATTTAATCTCCAATCCCGAAGGCCAGTGTCGTCGCTTCGTCTTCCCAACCAACCGCATTTCTCCCTTGCGCGCGGCGCATTCCCCTCTATAAGGCGCGCTTCACCGGATGCGGTCTGATTGCTTCCCGCCTGACATGGGGTCAGGTTTTGCGCTCAGAGCCATCGTTGGGATTTCGCCTTCACGAAATGCCCTGCGCCGCGTCCCCAAAATGAAGGACTGTTATGTCTCTCTACGAGCACGTGATTATCTCACGTCCGGACATCTCTTCGAATCAAGTCGAAGAATTTGTTCAAAATGTTGCCAGAAAAGTTGAAAATGCCGGCGGAACCGTTGAAGGGGCCGAATATTGGGGTTTGCGCAATCTGGCCTACCGCATGCAGAAGAACCGCAAAGCGCATTATTCCATGCTTAAACTCAACGCTACGGCCGACACGCTTCACGAAATTGAGCGTCAGCACCGCATCAACGAAGATGTTCTGCGTTATATGTCTATCCGCGTGGACGATTTCTCTGATGATCCGTCCCCTATTTTGAAAAAACGCGAAGAGCGCAAGCGTCGCAATAAGGAGGATTAGAAAATGGCAAAAGACGAAATCAAAATTGAAAACCTGCCAAGCCGCACGAGTTTTCGCCGTCGCCGCAAAGTTTGTCCTTTCTCCGGAGAGAATGGCCTGACGATCGATTATAAAGATCCGAAATTATTGCAGCGTTATATGTCTGAAAAAGGCAAAATCGCGCCGTCACGCATCACCGCTGTGTCTGGCAAGAAACAACGTGAGCTGGCCCGCGCCATCAAACGCGCCCGCTTTTTGGGCCTTTTGCCCTATGAAGTGAAGTAAGGAGAAATATCATGGACGTTATACTCCTCGAAAAAATCGAAAACCTTGGCATGATGGGCGACGTTGTCTCCGTTAAGCCGGGCTATGGCCGAAACTTTCTTTTGCCGCAGGAAAAAGCTCTGCGCGCCTCAAAAATCAACTTGGCCCGTTTTGAAGCCGAGCGTGAATATCTTGAGCAGCGCAATGAGGAAACCCGCGCAAAAGCGGCCGAAGATGGCAAGACACTCGAAGGCACTCAAATCATTCTCATCCGTAAGGCCGGCGACGCCGGAAACCTTTACGGCTCTGTGACGGCCCGCGATATTGCCGATGAACTGAAAGACAAAGGTGTAAAGCGCAGCATGGTTGTGCTCGAGCCGGTTAAATTCCTTGGCATTCACGACATCAAAGTCCGCCTTCACCCGGAAGTCATCATCGACATCACTGTCAATGTGGCCCGTTCCGAAGATGAAGCCGAGCGTCAAGCCAAGGGCGAAGACGTTATCGGAATGGAACAGGAAGAAGCCAAAGCTGACGCCGCCGAGAGCGCCGCAGAACGCGCCGAAGCCGCTGTCAACATGTTTGAAGGGGATGCCCCGGAAGACTTCTCAGCCCCTGAAACAGATGCTGGCGATTCTGAAACGCCTAAGACCGAAGAATAGTCTTCTAAGCTATACGCAAAGAAAAACCCGCCTCACCGGCGGGTTTTTTTATGTCTTGATTTGGTGAAAGACGGTCAGAAAAATTTAGTCAAAAACAGCCATAATCAGAAAAGCACTCGTCAATCCAATCATATAAATAATACCGATATATAGCGCGCCGCGCATGGGACTGTTTTCAATTTCTTTTGAATCCAAGCCTATCGAAATAAATAATCTGTCCAATAATGGTGTCATTTTACGCCTCACTTTTCCTCCTCCCGCAATTACCCTGCAGAGGTGACGGCAGACGAAAACCTCGCCTGCCGCCCTGCGCCCCGTACTCTGCGCCCCACATTTTGCGCCCCATTCGGGTAAGCCTAACCTTCGCAGTTTTTCCCGGCATATAGGCCGGAAAGTTTCGCCTTGCGTAAGGTAGCTTTATCCAGTTCCCTCTGGGCAGCTTCGGCTTTTTTACGTCCGGAGGTCGCGGCGGTGTCCATCGCGGCCTTTGCGAAAAGCCCGCCGAATGGCACGCGAGCCAAAGCCCCGGCCGCCCCGGAATGAACAGCGGCTTGCGACGCGCCTGCAACGGCGATTTGCCCGGCCATATCACTTTGCTCAGCCCCGGTGATAACCGCATTGGACTTCGCAATCGTCGCGTCGGCTTCCGCCATTTTTACGGCAATCGTTTCGCATTTTGCGTCGGCGGCAATGACAGGATCAGGTGCGATGGCTGTTTGCACAGGCGCGCTTTGCACCGGAGTCGGACTCACGGCGCGCATTCCGGCCTGCTGCGCCAGAGATTGCGTGACGCCGCCGGATGTGGCGCCGCACGCGCTGAGAGACAGCCCCGCCAAACCTAGAATTAGAAGTGATGATGATTTCATTTTGCCCTCCAGAACAATTTTAAACTTGATAGGAACAGTTAATCGGAGGGCGGATGACCCGGCATCATCAATTTAGAGGATAAACGAAAATTTTTTTTGAAAATTCAACTTGCCTTAGCAGCAGGATCAGATGTTTGCGCCGAGCCATATCATCTCTGCAAGGAGATGTTTGCAAGTAACGCCACCAGTTCGGCCTGACGCGAACAGCCGGTTTTTTCCATCACTTGGCGCAGCTGCGTGCGAACCGTGCTGAGGGCCACGCCGCCGCTCTCTGCTATTTTCTCAACAGATTTCCCGCCTGCGAGTTTGCGGGCAACGCGTGCCTCGGAGGCCGTTAAATCAAAGAGGGATCGAACTAGCTCGACTGGCGGCACGCTCTTTTTCGCGACAGGGGTTAGAACCAAGATGGCGTAGCTTTTGGCAAACATGTCGTGAGCAGACCGGCTGATAGGCACGATATGCGCCACCATCGCCGCTTGGTTATCCCCGTCCCGCAAAGGGAAAGAGTTCACATTTGAATCTGAATGGAGGTGCAGCGTTTGCAGCGAAGTCCAAAACAGTTCATTGGCCTGCTTGTCTTTCAATCCAACTCTGTCCTTAGCGCCTATTACCAACTGCGCGGCAACCTCATCGGATATATTTGTCATTTCGACGGCGCATCCATTGGCGTCAAGCAATATGGTCGGCAAGCCGAGCTTGGTCAGAGCTTCACTTGCTCCTGTTGCACTTTTAAGTCCCAACCGCGCCGCAATGAGCGCGCTGCGGGCCAGATGCGGGCGAAGTTCATTGAGTCGTTCCACGAATGGCTTCTCCATCGGCCCGCGATCCAAAGTGCGCTCAATACTGAAAACAATTCTGTCCCCCGTCGGCAACATCAAACCCGTCCCCGCAGAACAGCCGAGACCTCTCGGGCGGAAAAAATCCTGATATATTGGATTGGTTTCAAACTCCTCCTGTGACCAATAATCATTTTCGATCAGAAAAGAGTCATGGGCTTTCCCCATCATGCAAACCCGGCGATCACACCGCGCAAACCAGCCGTCCTTTACATAGGTTTGAAAAACATCTTCGAGATTATCGGAGGTGGTCCAGCTTAAAACTTTATCCCGGGCCGAGAATAACAGCCCGCCTTTGGCTTCGGTCATTCCGGCGAGTTCGTCCAAAATCCTCGGCCATTTCTCGGGAATAAAAGACGCCTCATATATCTGGTCAACTAAATCATCGTGCACAGAATTCACCCCTGCTTCTGCCTCATATTCATCAGATTATAGAGAAAATCGCTTTCTTCGCCAGCGCAATTTACGAAGACGGATTTTTTAAGGTTTGGCTTTGCCATGTTTGGCGACTCTCTGATATAGCCCCTTTGGGTTGTGGGAGCGAAACATCATGAAGTATCTAAGTCTTTGGATCGCGGTAGCGTTTTCGCTGACAGCGTGTGAGACGACGCCTGCCACAAAGACAAATATTGAATCTAATAACTCTTTTGTTCAGACACAATCGGTTCCTTTCTTATCGCCTACGCCCGCCCCCCAGCCGCCCGAGCCGGAAAAGCCAAAATATAAAAAGCTGATATATGGAGCCGAAATGCCCCTTGTCTGCGGCAAAACAATTACGGCAGAGGGCAAACTTAAAACCCGCCCGAATATGCAAGTTATGTGGGAGAACTATCTCTATGACCGTCCGGAAGGGATTTGGGGCGAAATCGGCGGACTGGTCGAGGTCAATGGCACCCTTCCCTTTAATCAGGGCCGCTGGACGAATGCCTGCGCTGTTCGCTTGTCGCATATGCTGAACAAAGCAGATCATAAAATCCCGCGTGACAGACCCAAAACAGTCAGCGGCGGAAATAAGGATCAGTACTATTATCGGCTCGCCGATATGGAAAACTATTTGACGCAGACATATGGGCAGCCGGATCTGGCCATTACCGACGGCTCAGCCAATAGTTTCGACCTTCCCAATGCGGCGGGAATTGTGCTCATGGATTTCCCAAACTCAGGCTTTACGGGCCATGTCACCATTTGGAACGGCGCGGGCACAGTGGATGGCGCGAATATTGGCGGATACCGCGTTCTATTCTGGTCGCTGCCTTGTTTCGTCCCGGAAGAACGAAATCAGACGCCCCTTGTCAGCGAAGAAGCCCCCCAACAGAGCCTCATGCCTTAGGCTGTCTTTTGGCTCTAACTCTCTCCTGGCTAATATACGAAACAGGCCTAAGGGGAAATTCGAGAACTACTGCTAATCCTGTTGTCGTCTTGGGAAATCTGAGCCTCCCATCATGTATTTCAACAATTGCCTGAACCAATGCCAATCCTAAACCATTTCCGGACAGTATTTGGCCCTCTTTTTCCGACTCTTTTGAACTTTCGGATTGGAAAAACCGCTCCCCTAACCTTTCTTTTTCTTCTTCTGGAACGCCCGGCCCGGTATCCGTCATCTTGAATAGGAGGCAGTTTTGATCCGCCTTCAAGTCTATATGTGCCTCACCGCCATGGGGCGTGAACTTCAGGGCGTTATCAATAATGTTCGTGATGGCTTGGAATAGGAGGTTAGCGTCTCCTTTGATCGGCGGGACAGCCGCCTCACTCTCAAGAACCAGCATAATATCTTTTTGTTTTGCGATAGGGGCATATAGTCCAACTGCTTCATCCATTACCGTTTTCAAATTTACGGATTGAAACTCACCCTTATCCCGTCTGGACTGTATCCGGGAAATCCGCAGTAAGGCGTCAAAAATTTGGCGCATACGGTCGGCTTGCGCGCGGGCTTTATCAATCATTAGGGTTAGCTCCGGCTCTGTCCGCGTTTTGTTTAAGTAATCTTCAATATCATCCAAATCAGCAGTCAGGCGCGCCAAAGGTGTCCTAAGCTCATGCGCGATATTATTTGACGCACTGGAAACAATTCCGAGCAGCTCCTCTATCCGGTCTAACATCGTGTTTAAGGTCGTCGACAAATTATCAAAGTCATCGTCGCTTCCCCGAACGGGAATACGCGATCCCAGCTTGCCGTTCATGACTGTAAGAGCCGTTTTATTGATGGCCTCAATCCGTCGCGACACGGCAAGACTGATGACAAGGCCGCCAAATAAGCCAAGAAAAAGAGCCAAACTTGCGCTCCAGCCAAGCGTCTCTGTAATTAATTCTTCTCGCTCGTCCAAATCCTCAATATCGCGGCCCACAATCAGCGTGGCTTTGCCGGGAAGAATAACCTTTCGAACAAGCGCTGAATTTTCACTATAGCCTGTCTCAAACTCAACCCGGGTCCACCCCTCCCCTTGAAAAACGCTTGGGTCCAATGGCAGATTTCCCGCGAGTATCTTATTGTCCTGATTTAAAAGGAGATAAAAAAAGGGGCGCGCGGCGTTCTCATCGCCATATTGCTCTAACATCTCGATGAGAGAGGCCTCATCCTTTGCATCTCTATATTCTGCGATCAGGGCTACCATGTCATTTTGAACATGATCACGTACATTTTCGAGAGGGTGCTTGATCATAAGCCAATAGGCTAATCCAAGCATTAAAGCGACAAGCGCCGCAAAGAGCGCGGCCGTCAAAATGGCTGTGCGTAAAATGAAACTATTTAGAATTTTGGAGACAAAAGACATATCGAAGAGCCTTATTCGAGCTCAACGCTCATTCGATACCCAAATCCGCGAACTGTCTGAATTAAACTTTGCGGAGAGTCCTTGTCGATTTTCTGTCTTAAATTACTCACATGTTGATCGACAATATTCGTTTGCGGATCGAACCGATAATCCCAGACATGCTCTAAGATCATACTCCGGGTCAAAACTCTGTCGATGTTGCTCATGAAATATTCGAGCAATTTCTGTTCTTGGGGGCTCAACATGATACGCTTTCCCCCGCGGGTCACATGGCGGCTTCGAAGGTCTAATATCAAATCGGCAATCGACAAACGCATATCTTGTGGAGCCGCTTCTGTTTTGCGGCCCAAACCTTCGGCGCGGGCAATTAGTTCCGTCAAAGAAAAAGGTTTGGACAGATAGTCATTCGCCCCGTTTTGAATGCCCTCGACGCGATCTTCCACCGTCCCAAGCGCACTGGCCAAAACGATGGGAGTGTTAATTTTACCGGTACGTAAAGACGACAAAATCGCCATGCCATCTACATTTGGCAGCATACGATCGAGAATTATCACATCATAGCTACCAGAAGTCGCCAGAAACAAACCGTCACGGCCATCATGGGATGTGTCAACGACGTGCCCAGCCTTGCGGAACCCATCAGAGACGTGTTCCGCAAGCCTTTGATCGTCTTCGATCACTAAAACGCGCATGTTTGACTTTCTTATGGGAGTTTAATCGAAATCACCCATGGTAATACTCTCATTGGTGGGATCGACGGTTACGTCTTGCTCAACACCATTCGTTAGAACTGTCATTTCGATGTAAACGCGTCCGTTTTCAGAGTCGAGGCTGATCTCATTGACTTCGCCGCCAGTTTTGTTTTCTACCGCGACAAGATAGTCATAGAGCGACACATTGGTCATTTGAGCGACTTTCATATCATCATCTTGCGTAAGGCGGCTAACTAAGGAGTTGAGACGTTTATTCCGAACCGAAAGAATGGTTCCAGTTTGGGCATCAATCTTCACTTCACGGAGAGTTTTGCCATCTAAAATTTCTACTTCGTAAACTCTGGCACCGCTGAATGTATCGGATTCCGCTTCAATAATTTTACCGTTCAATTCGGTAGAAGCAATTTGAAGAGCTTCTTTCAAACTTATAGATTGCGCAATTTTTAGCTCTATGTTTGGCGCTGACTCAGTCGTGGTTTGCTGCGCTGCCGCGGTGACGGGCAGAGCAAAAGCCGCTGTTGAGATTGCGCATATCATTAAAATCGTTTTCATAGTCATTGTCCTTTTCTTTCTGATCAGAAGACCAGTTTCGTTGCAATGAAATATGATTAGCCAAGGTTTATGGGCGCATTATCGGCGCAACATGTAAATTCCTACACGAAGTAATAAATCCATTTATCGAGAAGAGTCTGAGATTTGTTATGGGTGGAACCCCCATAAACTTCCTCAAGGGCAGAACGTCTGCCGTTCACGAAAATCGGGAAAATATGCTTTATTACAAGCAAATTTGCATATTATGACCTCTGCAATCAACATATTGAATATCATCTATATGGGGCAATATCACGAAGATATGGAGCGCTTTGACGCTTGAGACGTTACGAACAAGAAGAGATAGGAAAAGATATGTCTGCCATTTTACATCTTGCTATACCCGCCGGTGATTTAAAAAATACCGTCAAATTTTACAGGGACATTCTCGGCTGTACCCTCGGAAATGGTGAAGAGGGACGTTGGGTCGATGTTAATTTTTGGGGCAATGAACTGACATTGCACCAAAGCGAAGAAAAGCTCCCAAATGTTCGACATGAGGTGGATATGGGGGCTGTCCTTGTGCCTCACTTTGGCATTCATCTGACGCAAGACGATTTTGACGGCATTAAAGAGCGCATCGCGGAGGCAGGTCTCGACTATATTGATGAGCCTTACCGCCGTTTCAAAGGCGATAAATATGAGCAAGAGACATTTTTTATTGCCGATCCGAATAATAACATTCTTGAAATCAAGACCATGAAAAATCCTGATCTTCTGTTTCCCAAGAGCTAATTAAAGGTCTTATTCGCCCCATCGGACAAACTCACTTCGGAGCGAAACGGAAATGCCCATTTATATCCGTGTTGAACAACAGGTCGTCTTCGACCGGGCCAGCGCCGATATTGTGAATGACCAACGGTGTGCCCCAGTCTGATTTTTTATCAGAGATTATGCCGATATGCGGCAGGCGTCCGCCTAGACGCCAGCTGACAATATCGCCGGGTAGATAGTTTTCAGCTTTTTTCGTGACGGGCAGGCTTGCGCCCTGTCGCTTCAAAAAAGCCTCCAAATTAGGCACGCGGCGATGGTCGATGTTTTTATCCGCGCGTGTCAGGCCCCAATTTTTCGGATAGGCGCTGAAATTGCGTTTCATGTCTTCGTGAACCGCTTCTTGAAAATCAAAGCCATAAGCATTGCGGTATGTCCGTATAATAACGTCCGTACAAACCCCCGTATCGGCCGGGACATCCCCGCCGGGATAGGCCAGCACGACATATTTAGGATCATACCGGACGTCCACCTGCGTGCGTTCCCGCGCCGCTTGCACAATATCATCCGCAGAGAAAGCATGGGCTGACACCGCGCTGAACCAGAGACATATAAGGCATAGTAAGTACCGCATAAGGTCGTTTAGATACCCCATTTTGGTAAACAAGCGATAAATCCAGATGGTCCTCAGGTCAGATTAGGGCTGATGAGCTTAATTTTGTAATTTTAAAGCACACGGCCCGCCTTCGCCAGTCTGATCTTCGCCAATCTGATCTTCGCCAATCTGATCAGAAGGCAGGTTAGCTTTCCTAATTACGGCGTCATGTCATAAAGCTAATTTAGGCGAACCCTAAAATCAGTGTCGATGTAATGTGTAAAAGACCGTAATTATATAAGGGAACCGCCGTCAAACTTCCTTTTTCTGACCTCAAAAAAGAAAAATTGGGCGCTTAGTCGGCATGAAACTGTCAGATTTGAACCTCACACACCATAATTCCTGTTCAATCCTACCGCGTTCCTAAAATAAATATCGAGTTATTTACTACTCGCTCCAGATAGAGACGAGAAAATATTTCTAATTTATCTATATAAATCAAGCAACTAGACCACCTGCCCCATTTTGGCCTGACTTTGCCCCATTTCGGCCATGAGTCATTCTGTTTTGTAACGAAACAAATTCTCGTTTTCCTGCATTATTCCCACAAGCATCACGAAATGATGCTGGGTAACACAGAAAGAGGACTTATTATGACTTATTTGAAATCTACTTCTATCGCTTTGGCTCTATCAGCTGTTCTAGGTGCATCTGCTGCCTATGCCGGTGGTGACAAGCCAACCTTCACTGAACTTGATGCAAACGCTGATGGCCAAGTGAGCATGACCGAATTTACAGAAGCTCCTGGTATGGAAGATTATACAACATCAGATATCACATCTAAGTTCTATGATATTTCTGAAGGCGCTGACAACTTCTCTGAAGACCAGTACACAAGCGCACTTGCCGCTAAGAAAGATAGCACAACTATCACTTCTGAAGAGTCTTCGGACGTAATGGGCGCCGTTGAAACCTATGACGACTATGACGCAGAAGTTGACGTCGAAACGGATTCCGACCTTGGCCTTGAGTCAGATGTCGAAACTATCGATCCGGAAACAAGCCTAGATACAGGCGCTGATATGGATACGACTCTAGATACAGATCTTGATAATGACGGTCTAGAGGCAGACATTGATGGCGACATCGACGCTGATATTGACGAAGACGTTACGCCAGAACTCTAAGAGTTTTTGCACATAAAATCTGAATAGATTTACCGCCCTGCAAATCGCAGGGCGGTTTTTTTATGGATTTGCAATGTTAGGCTTTTCTGGCTTGAACGATATGACCTTCGATAAGAGTTTCACCAAGAAGTTTCATCGCTTCGACACGGTGCAGTCCTTCCTGAAGAACATATCTGTCTTTTCCAAGACGCACATAGATGGGGCTTTTAAGTCCGTTTTCCAAAATGTCTTCTGCCAGAGGCTCAATTTTTGAATTGTCCAATGTCTTTTTCTTAGACGCCGGAACATAAATCTTTTCAATCGGTATATCGACGATACGCATAACTACCTTTTATGTTAAACTCGGGCTACGCTATGACAGCCTCGCCTGTTTGACAATCCATTGAGACGATGTCTCAGTGACATGGCGAAGAAGTTAGAGAGCGCAGAAAAGACATAGCTTAAATAAGCAAAGCAGAGACCAACGATAAATATGACAAAATTAGCTTTCCCACCCGCCGTCCCCGTCACACTCCCCATAGTCGGGCAAGAGATCCGGTTTCCCGTGCGGCGAATTTATTGCGTTGGAAAGAACTATGCGGATCATATATCCGAAATGGGCGGAGACGGAAAAACCGCCAAGGCAAACCGTAGCGAACCCGTTTTTTTCACCAAGGCGGCTGAAACCATTGTCGAAACTGGGCAAGATATAAAATACCCGCCCAACACTTCCGATCTCCACCATGAAGTCGAACTTGTTGTCGCGCTCGGCCCCACGGGGCCGGCCGGATCAAACGGGGAATCAGATATCGGCATTTACGCCTATGGCGTCGGTATAGATATGACGCGCCGCGACCTACAAGCGAGCGCTAAAACCAAAGGCGGACCTTGGGACCGCGCGAAAAACTTTCGACAATCCGCGCCTTGCTCCGCCCTGACACTCGCAAAAGATGTTGATCTCACAAAGGCTCACATTGTGCTGCGCAAAAATGGCGACATCGTTCAGCATGCGTCTTTGAAGGACATGATCTGGTCAGTTGAGGAAATTATCGAACATTTGAAAACAGATATGGATCTCCAACCCGGAGACCTTATCTATACGGGCACGCCGTCTGGCGTTGGGCCCGTCATTATCGGTGATGAATTGTCCGGCGGGGCGGAAGGGCTGGAACGTATAACCGTTCGCTTTGTGTAGCGCCCTTCTTATTAGTGTGTCGCCCTATTCAAGAACGCTTATTGAAATGCTTCGGGTTGGATATTGGCTTGAACTTCACGCGCGTCATAGACATTCGGCATATCAGAAGCGGTGTTCATTAATTTGATTTCTATCGAATTAGTGATTTTTTGGCCGCTCAAAGCGCTCCCCAACGCATTCAGGCTTAGCCCAACTCCGACTGACGTCCCGCTACCATAATATCCTCTCCCACTGCTTACACCGACACTTGTCGAAGTATTGGAAGGGCGCTGACCCGTATAGGTCTCGCCGCCCAAAACGCGAAAATGAGTATATCCTTCAGCTAAGGCAATCTCTGCCGCTCTGAGAAGGGCGTAATCCTGAGCTTCTTCGGCGGAACGACTTGTATAATTGACGCGGAAACGGTCACTTTCGATTTTTGTGTTTTGAAATCCAAGACTGTCTGATTTCGCTGCCGGACCATAAGCGGACGGCCCCGTCGCGCAGGCCACAAGGCTCAACGCTGCAACTGTCGTAAGAATAATGTTTTTCATAATGTCTATCCTGACTAAATTCTTTTTTAGACGCTTTTGAGACGGCACTTTACCAAAGCCAATCTGAGCGTTTCATGAACAGTTATTATATAACGCACAAAGACCGAATGTGTTCAATAGCGCCCTCATAAGGCTCGTTTCACCCTGAAAAAACAAGAAGCGTGGCTTCTCCGCACCTCTCCAGAGATCATATCTCGAATAAAAAAGCCTCCCGGAAATCCGAGAGGCTCAGTAGTTTTTTTCAAAAGGCCATCAGAAGCAGCCTTCCAATTAAGATAATAGGCGTTAGCCTTCCATCGCTTCCTTGCGACGGCTTTCCTTCTTACGTTCATGCTCAAGAAGGTATCTCTTGCGGACGCGAATATTTTCCGGCGTCACCTCAACCAACTCGTCATCATTGATAAATTCAAGCGCATATTCGAGGCTCAAATTAATCGGCGGCGTAAGGACAACAGCTTCATCCGTTCCGGACGCCCGCACATTGGTAAGCTGTTTGCCTTTCAGGACATTGACGACCAAGTCGTTATCACGCGCATTAATGCCGATAATCATGCCTTCATAAACATCCTCAGCATGGCCGATGAACATTTTGCCGCGGTCCTGAAGGTTCCAAAGCGCAAATCCGGCGGCCTTACCGGCTCCGTTAGAGATCAAGACGCCTTTTTGGCGGCTGCCAATTGTTGATTTTGAACGCGGCGCATATTGATCGAAATTGTGATACATCAAGCCCGTGCCGGATGTCAGCGTCATAAACTCTGAGCGGAAGCCGATAAGGCCGCGCGTCGGAATTTCATAATCAAGGCGCACACGCCCCTGGCCATCTGGAACCATGTTTTTGAGATTACCTTTTCGCTCACCGAGCTTTTCCATGATGGAGCCTTGATGGTCTTCCTCGACATCGATGGTGAGGGCTTCCCAAGGCTCGCAAAGAACGCCGTCAATTTCCTTATTGATCACCTGCGGGCGCGAAATCGCGAGTTCATATCCTTCGCGGCGCATATTTTCGATCAAAATAGAGAGATGAAGCTCACCACGGCCGGAAACTCGGAATTTATCGGCTTCTTCAAGCTGTTCAACGCGAAGCGCCACATTGTGGATGAGTTCTTTTTGCAGACGGTCATTAATATTCCGCGAGGTGACATATTTACCTTCGCGGCCGGCAAACGGCGAGTCATTGACTTGGAATGTCATCGAAATGGTCGGCTCGTCTACGCTCAGCGCCGGCAATAGCTCGACATTTTCCGGATCACAGATCATGTCTGAAATGCCGAGTTTATCAATCCCCGTGAAACAGCAAATATCTCCTGCGGAAACCTCATCCATTTCAACGCGGTCAAGTCCCATAAATCCGTAAAGCAAAAGCACTTTGGCTTTGCGGGTCTCGCCTTCGGGCGTCGCGACGATAACTTGTTGGTTACGCTTGATTTTACCGCGCACGACACGGCCAACACCGATAACGCCGGTATAGGAGTTATAATCCAGTGCGGAGACTTGTAGCTGCAAAGCGCCGTCCGGATCAACGTCGGGAACAGGCGCGTTTTTCACAATGGCTTCGAAAAGCGGGGTCATATCTTCCCCCTGGGCCTCGACTTCATGAGACGCCCACCCGTTCAGGGCGGAGGCGTAAACAACCGGAAAATCGAGCTGTTCATCTGTTGCGCCCAATCGGTCAAACAAATCAAATGTCTGATCCACGGCCCAATCCGGACGCGCTCCAACTCGGTCAACTTTGTTTACAACCACAATAGGTTTAAGGCCCTGCGCCAATGCTTTTTTCGTCACAAAGGTTGTTTGCGGCATGGGGCCTTCAACGGCGTCAACAAGCAAAACAACCGAGTCAACCATAGACAGAACGCGTTCGACCTCTCCGCCAAAGTCCGCATGTCCAGGTGTGTCGACGATATTAATCCGCCAGTCCTGACCATCCGGCGCTTTCCACCCGATCGCCGTATTCTTGGCAAGGATGGTGATGCCGCGCTCTTTTTCAATATCGTTGGAGTCCATGACCCGCTCTTCACGCGCGCCGCGTTCGTCCAGCGTTCCGGATTGCCGTAAAAGCTTGTCCACAAGAGTTGTTTTGCCGTGGTCAACGTGAGCCACGATAGCGACATTGCGCAAAAATTCGATAGAGTCTGACATGGTGTTTCCGGTCAATGAGAGTTTGCGCGCTCCATACGCGATAAGGGCTTAAAGTCCACCTCTCTTTTCAGTGTTGCGGGACTTTTCGGGGCTTTGGAGAGCGGATATAACAGCTAGTGCAACCTAAAAAACGGCCCACTTCAGAGTGAGAAGCGGGCCAGTCGTCCAGCGTGAGTAGGATTTTTAAAAGCTACTGGGAGCACAGTGGATGTTTTATCCTTGACGCCTGCCCCTTACGCCCTTTGTTTTACGCCTGCCAACTTACCTGCCAAAACATAATCTTGGATTGAGAAACAGTGTAAGGATTTCCAGTCTTTTTTCGGTAAATGAAGAGTTAAAACGAAATCTGGGACCGTAATCAATTTAAGACCATGACAAAGCGCGGTTGACTTGAAATTCTCCTGTTTCATGCCACATAGATGAGAAAGAAAAGGACATTTTATGCGCCCCGACACCCTTCCCGGTTCAGCCCCTGCCCCCACTCGCTTGGCGGATTACACGCCCCCGAATTTCAAAATCAACACAGTCGAACTAGATTTTGATCTTAAGCCGAAGGTCACGCGGGTTAAAAGCCGGCTAACTCTGACCCGTTTAGCCGAGGGCGATTTACATTTGGACGGAGAGGATATTTCCTTGAAAACCGTTACGCTGGACGGAAAATCTCTTAAGCGAGCCAATTACACCCTCACCCAAACTGAGCTTGTCCTGAAAGACCTGCCGGATGAATGTGTTCTGGAAATTGAAACGACCTGCAATCCGGCAGAGAATTCGACTCTTATGGGCCTGTATCTTTCCGGCGGTCGGTTTTGCACCCAATGCGAAGCTGAAGGCTTTCGTCGAATTACCTATTATCCCGATCGGCCGGATGTTCTATCTGTTTTCACGGTTCGCTTACAAGCGCCGAAGAAGACATATCCTTACCTTTTGGCCAATGGCAATATGGTGGAGTCCGGCGAGTCCGAGGACGGCAAAAGCCATTTCGCCGTCTGGGAAGACCCGTTTCGTAAACCCGCTTACCTCTTCGCACTTGTCGCCGGAGAGTTTGAGATTCTGGAAGACAGTTTCACAACTATGAGCGGACGGAACATTCCCCTAACGATTTATGTCGATCCCGGCGACGCGCCCCGTGCGGATTATGCCATGGACAGTCTGAAACGGGCCATGAAGTGGGACGAGGAAACTTTTGGCCGCGAATATGATCTCGACCGGTTTATGGTCGTCGCTGTGCGCGATTTCAATTTTGGCGCTATGGAGAATAAGGGTCTGAACATCTTTAACTCCTCTCTGCTCTTGGCAGATGCCGAAACCGCAACAGATATGAATTTTGAACGCATCGAATCCGTAGTAGCGCATGAATATTTCCATAACTGGACGGGCAACCGCATTACCTGCCGCGACTGGTTTCAGCTCTGTCTGAAAGAAGGCTTTACCGTCTTCCGCGATCAGGAATTTTCTGCCGATCAACGCGGTGCCGATGTACAGCGTATAAAAGACGTGCGCGCGCTCCGTGGCCGTCAATTCCCCGAAGACGCCGGCCCCCTCGCCCATCCGGTTCGCCCAACAGAATATATGAAAATCGACAATTTCTATACGGCGACAATTTACGAAAAGGGCGCAGAGCTGATCCGTATGCTCAAAACAATTTTGGGACCCGAAGATTTTCGCAAAGGATCTGACCTTTACTTTGAAATGCTGGACGGCACAGCCGCGACGATTGAGCAATTTATAGAATGTTTTGAACAGGCCACAGGCGAAGACCTGTCACAATTCATGCGGTGGTATGAGCAAGCCGGAACGCCGCATCTCGCCGTCACGGTTGACGATTCTCTAACGACGCCTGTCCAAGGCACGCGCATCACCTTTGCTCAGTCCACCAAGCCGACCCCGGGTCAGAACGAAAAAAAACCTGTCGTTCTTCCGATTAAATGGCAAGCCATCGGTGATAACGGCCCCCTTACAGAACCGCATATGACAGTTCTTACCACAGAGGAGAACACAGTCTCCCTTCCCCGTTTTGACGAAGCAGTTTCGCTTTCCGTCTTGCAGGATTTCAGCGCGCCTGTCATTTTGAACTCGCAACAAACCTCTAAAGATCAGCTTCGGCTAATGGCTCAGGACCCTAATGCGTTTAACCGCTGGGAAGCCGGGCAAACTTTGGCGCGCAAACTGATTGGCACGATCGCCCTTGCTCTTGAAAGCGGCATAATTCCGGAAACGGATAACGCGCTACGAAAGTATTGTGAAGCGCTGCGCAACACACTCCATGACCAAAATTTTGACAACAGCTTCAAGGCTTTGGCTTTAACGCCGCCCAGCACAGCCGAAATTCTGCAATCGCTTGAAAAATCCGACCCTGTTGCTGTCTATTTGGCAGGCGACTGGCTTTCCCGCGCCGTCGGAAATCGGCTTCGGGATGACTTGCTGATGCGTTACCACGCCCTATCCGATGAGGGTACTTTTAGTCCGGATGCGGAGTCTGCCGGACGGCGGGCTTTGCGTAATCGTTGCCTTTCCCTTTTGGCGTCCGGGCGCGACGCTGTCACGGCGGGCCTTGCAACGGAACAGCTCGGCACAGCCACCAATATGACGGATGAGCTGGCCGCGCTCATGACTCTGACTAAGCTCGGCGGAAAGCGGGTCAACACCTCCATGGAGAAGTTTTACGAGAAATGGAAATCTAATCCGCTGGTCATGGATAAATGGTTCTCCGTTCAGGGAATGCGCCACCATGTAGAAGGCATCTCCGCGCTCGAAGCGCTGATCGAACATGACGCCTATGATCGCCGAAATCCGAACCGCGTTCGCGCTCTGATCGGAAGTTTTGCAATGGCAAATCCCAATTTGTTCCACGCACCGGACGGGAGCGGCTATGACTTCTTTTCGTCTCAAGTTTTAGATATGGACAGTCGAAACCCTCAAGTCGCAGCGCGTCTTTTAGGCGCTTATGGAATATGGCGTAAGCTTGATGACCAGCGGCAGGATCTAATCAAGGCGCAACTCCGCTATATTATCGCGGCTAAGCCGTCCAAAAATACACTTGAGATTGCATCCAAAACGCTCGGCGTGGAGTAATTGCGGATTCGGGCCGGACTCCTTTCTTTCTTGGTAAGGCTCTCTTAGGAGAATCGCGTTAAAATGTAAGGATGGACAATGTTCGAAAGATATCCGAGATCCGAACCGTAGATGGGTTTCGGGAGCATGTGTCAGAGCAGCGTTTCACCGTGTTGCGTCAGCCAATTGTTGATCTGAAAGACGGCCATATCCATCATCACGAATGGCTCGTTCGTTTTGATCACGACAAACATGTCGAAGGCGTGATCCGCGCCTCCGAACTGAGCGGCGTCATTCGGGATTTGGATCTCTCCATGCTCGCGCAGGCCATATTGGTCTTGAACGATTATCCCGAAGACACTGGCATTGCGATAAATTTGTCAGGCGCTTCGGTCGATAAAGAAACATTTCGGGGATCTGTCACGGCCTGTTTGACCGCGCTGGAAGCATCTCCGAGCAAGTTGATTATTGAACTGACCGAAAGCTGGGACATGGACAATCTTGTCCTCGCAGAGACATTGTTGACTGATTTGAAATCAAGAGGCCATCCGGTGTGTCTCGACGATGTCGGTGCCGGTGCGGCGTCTATACGTTATCTTCGCGCTCTTCCCGCCAACTGGCTTAAAATTGACGGCGGGTTTGTCACGGCCAGTTTAAATTCTATGCGCGACCGTGCAATTTTGAAAGCTCTCTTATCTCTGCGGGACGCTCTGGATGTTAAATTTATCGCAGAGGGCGTCGAAACACCCGAGATAAAAGACTTCGTTATAGAAATGGGTTTTGACGCCGCGCAAGGATACGCAATTGGCCGACCAGAGCCAGAAACACGTATAAAGTCTTAGCTTCGAGCTATAAAACACAGTTTTTCAGTATTTTCTTACTACGGTAAATGAAAAATTAACTACGTTTTGTTCGACTTCACTGACGACAATCTTTAGCGTTTGAAGTGTGATTCGGGGGAAATGAGTGCAAAGAGGGTCTCCAAGCCAACCGCAATATGCGCAGCCAAATGGTCAGAACGCGGCCCAGCGACGAGCTGTGGACGGCTCTATCGCTTCCGCTGAACATGCATCCGGTCCAGAGCGTTTGCGCGGGCAAGGCCAAATACCGCAAAACCAGCCCGTCCGCGCGCCTGCCCCGGCTTCCTCAAATTCCGCTTATTCCAATGCCCGGCAAAGTCAGGCTCTTGCCCCTCAGCCCCCCTCTCACTCGGATCATTCACGCTCATACAGCCCGTCAGATACAGAACCTTCCCAACGTCTGGACACTCCTAAAAGCAGCCCTCTGACAGAACGGATCGACCGCATTTCTAACCGCGTTGGAGGAACGCAGTCTTTGAAAAGACTTCTTTTTGCTGTTGGGGCATTTTTCGTTCTCCTGACGATCCTGGCCTTGACGAAATTCTATTATGACAATGAGCGTTTCAGCAAACAAACCCAGACAAACTTTTCTCAGTCCCTAAACAATCTGGCTGCGAATGTGTCCCGCCGAATTGATACAGAAATCGCTTGGATTGATCAGGTTCTTTTCAGCGAAGGCACAGCAGAACAGATTGTGAATTTCATTTCTCAGCGCGACGTGATTGAAGGGGTCGCCATGGTCGATGCAAACGGTACGCAACTGGCCCAGGCGGGGACGCTCGGAGGGCTTGTCGCCAAACTGGACTCTCGAAACTATCCTACGGGTGAAGTTCAGATCCTCTCTCTGGTGGCTAAAAACGGGTCCGCTATTCCGGTCATAATTCGCCGCCGAAATGATGTCTTTTTGCTCACCGCCATGTCGCCGCAAGCCTTTATCGGCGAGCTATCGCCGAATGCCGCCCTCATTATGGATGGGGGCCGAGTGATTGACGGCGGAGGAAATGTGAGCTCCGCTGACGCGCTCACTGTCTATAATATCAATGCACAACGTCTGGCAGGTCTGACTAAAAATTCCGAAGAAACCTCGCTCATCCCGTTTGAAACCGGAAAATCCAAAGTCTGGTTGGGAACAGCCCCTGTGCCAAAATCCTTTTTGTCGGTCATTGACATTCAGCCCCGCGGAATTTCCTCCGGTTTAAAAGAAAACCTGATGTTATTCGCTCTTCTTTTGCTAGGCATGGGGTGGCTGATCTGGATGCTCGCCAGCCAATTAATGCGCCAGATGGATATAATGCGGGAGCGTCAAAACTCGGATGAAATCTCGATTCAACGCTATCAAGCGGCGGTTGACGGCTCTCGCGGCGGCGTCTGGGAAATCGACCTCACAAAGAACACCGCTTATCTGAGCCCTTCTCTGGCGCAAGTTTTTAACCTGCCAAAAACTCATACAACTGTGTCTATGCCCCAATTTCTTGGCTTGTTTGCGCCCGCTGACAGGGAGCGTTTATTTGCCGCCATTCGGCGCAGCCATGTCAGTGGTGATTTTGATGTGGAACTGGGCCTCGCCCATCTGCCACTTTATATGGCTTGCCGCGGGCGCCCTTCAGTTCGGGGCTCGGATCACGCGAAAATCATCATCGGGATGGCGCTGGATATTACTGAAATGCGCGGCGCGCAGGCCCGGTTGCAAGCGGCTGAATCCCGTCTGTTTGACGCGCTGAAATCCATGACGGATAGTTTTGTGATCTGGGATCAGTCTGACCGGCTTTTGATCTGGAACGAGCGGTTTGAAAGTTTTTTCAACTTTCAACCGGGACAGCTTCAAGTCGGTATAGATCACGCCACAGTAGAATATAACGGCATGAAGAACGTGGTCAGCGTGACAGAGCGGGCCGAAGGTAATGAGATGGAATTACAGGATGGACGTTGGATCCGATATTCCGAAACCTTCACAAATGATGGCGGACGCGTAAGTATCGGCACCGAGGTGACAGCCATCCGGTCCCGGGAAAGAGAACTTCAAGTTAATCAAGACGCGCTGGAAAAAACCATCAGTGTTCTGCGAAAATCCCAGATTCGCATTGTCGAATTGGCGGAGAATTACGAACAGGAAAAGATCCGGGCCGAAGAAGCAAGCCATTCTAAATCCGAGTTTCTCGCCAATATGAGCCATGAGCTTCGCACACCCCTAAATGCAATTAATGGCTTTTCAGATATTATGAAGAAAGAGCTGTTCGGACCGCTCGGAGATGCTCGCTATAAAGAATATGTCAGCGACATCCTCTTTTCAGGGCAACATTTGCTTAGTCTGATTAATGACATTCTGGACATGTCCAAAATTGAAGCTGGTAAAATGTCCCTCAATACAGAGGAACTTCAGATCAACGAAATGGTGGAACAGGTCATTCGTATCGTCAGAGGCCGCGCGGATGAGAATCGCTTGAAACTTATCTTTGAGGAAAAACCTGCTAAAGAAATTGAAGCTGATCCCCGGGCCGTTAAACAGGTTCTTCTCAACCTGATTACAAACGCCATCAAATTCACCCCGGAAGGCGGTTCCGTCACGATTGCTGTCGAGCCAAAATCAGCGGGTCTTATTGTCCGAGTAACCGATACAGGGATAGGCATCTCCCAAGAGCATATTGAACGATTGGCCCAACCTTTTGAACAAATTGACAGCCAGCATTCCCGTCAACACGAAGGCACCGGGCTGGGGCTTGCTCTTTCCAAATCCCTCGTAGAGCTCCATGGCGGGAATTTCAGCATGGAAAGCAAGCTAGGTGAAGGCACAACTGTTACCTTTACGCTGCCATCCAGTCCGCCCGTTAAACAGGAAAAAGATGAGTCTACAGAAGTGGGCAGTGAAATTACCAAATTGGCAAATGATATTGCTGTTGTTCTCTCTGCCGGCGAAGCCCGAATGGAAGAATCCAGCGCCGCCGCCCAAAATTTGCAACAGACGCAGTCACAGCCTTCCGGCGCGGTTAAGCCTGCCCCGCCGCCTAGAACCGCTTCTGCGCCCTCCAGTGGGCAAAACCAGGCTCAGGGCCAAGGTTCTATACCGAACCAAGTGCCTACACCGAACCAAGTCCCTACTCCGAGCCAAGTCCCTACTCCGAACCAAGGCCCTACTCCGGGCCAAATCCCTCAACGATCCCAATCCGCGCCTCCGCAACTGCCGAACCCTTACCGGAACTCTGCCGCCTAGTCTTGAAACTAGGCTTTATCAACGGGTTTAGGTTTGCCTTCATCAACCCCTAATCCGGGGCGGCGGCGCGGCAAGATGAGGCTGGCTTTTAGACCGAGAGTGTCTCTATCATCGAATCCATCTTCCAAGATAAACTCCGCGCGGTGTAAATCCGCCACCGCATCTACAAGCGCCATGCCCAGACCACTACCCGGCAAAGTTCGACTCTTATCCAATCGAACAAAACGTTCTTTCACCCGCTCCCGATCTAAGGACGGGATGCCGGGGCCATCATCCGTGACAGAAATTGCGATGCGGCCATTACGCGTCTTTCGCAGGTCGAGATGGATACGTCCGCCTTTCGGGGTATATTTAATCGCATTTTCAACCAAATTGGAAACCGCCTGAGATAAAAGCCCTCTATCGGCCAAAATATCCGTCCCTTTGGCAATATCAGCGGTAAATTGTAGTTCCGCGTCCTCGCAAGCCGGCTCATAAAGCTCGGCCAAATCGTCCAATAAGGGTTTGGGGTCGGTTGGTTGCAATAGCTCACGCCTCTCCCCGGCTTCCAATCGCGCAATGCGTAAAACGCCGTCAAAAGTCGTTAAAAGTTCGCTTGCGTCTTCTGCGGCAGAAAAGAGAACATCCGCTTCCGGCGCATCTCCAAGTTCAACAGCCGCGCTTTCCAAACGTGTCCTTAGCCGGGTCAAAGGAGAGCGTAGGTCATGGGCAATTGAATCCCCCGCATAGCGCATGGCTTGCATAAGTCGGTCAATGTGGTCGAGCATGGAATTCAAATGCTCGGCCAGAAGGTCCATCTCATCTTCAGAATAATTCCGCGGCGCCCGCCTGTCCAGATTACCCGCGCGTACATCTGTTGCCAGGCGGTTAAAGGCCTCAACCCGCGCCGCGAAACTGCGCGACACAAACCAAGAGGAAATCAGCCCTAAAATCGCCGCCAGCAAAAGGGCCGGAACGAGGGTCGAGCGAATTTTATCACCGGTTCTGGAAATAGCTTCGACGTCCCGGCCGACAATTATGGCGGCGACATTATCTTCGCCCAATTTCAAATTCCCCACAATTCCGCGGGCTCGGCGATCAATAAAGTCACCTGAATCTGAATTTGGATCAGAGTAAAGAAACTGGATTTTTGAATAACCTTTATTGTTAAGATCATCTTGAGCAATGGCTTCGCTCGCTAAGAGATCGCCTTGTCCAAGAATGTTGCCGCGAATGAGCACCTGCGATTGACGCCGCGCTTGCAGAAAATAAAGCGCTTCATAGCTGGCGCCCCGAACCGTAACAGCGCGTTCCACAGCCGTGATGCCGCCCCGGTCATAAAGCTGCTTAAACTCGCTGGTATTCGAGGACAAATTCTGCGGCACAATCCCGGCCGCTTTGGCGGCGCGCACGCGGGAAATTCCCCCTTCATCATAAAGATTTTGGAGCTCGGCAATTTCGTCGATATTGGATTGTTCCACGCGGCGCAATTCGGCCTCGATCATGGAATAATAGACAAGTCCCAGCGCAGCGGCAACGCTGACCATAGTCAGCGTTGCGCCCAATAAGGAAAGTCGGAACATCGTGTTCCGCAATAATTTTTTGATAGCGTCAATCACAATCAGACGCTTAAAGAGCGGCCATTAGACCTGCAATCGATAACCCGCGCCGCGAACAGTATGCAGCAAAGGCTCATCGAACTCCTTATCGATTTTCCCGCGCAGGCGTGAAATGTGGACATCGATGACATTGGTCTGGGGGTCAAAGTGATAATCCCAGACTTTTTCAAGTAACATGGTGCGGGTCACGACCCGACCGGCATTGCGCATTAAACATTCCAGTAAACGAAATTCGCGAGGCTGGAGCAGGATTTTTTGCCCGGCGCGGCGCACAGTGCGGGCCAGCAAGTCCATCTCAAGGTCGCCGACTTTAAGCTTGGTCACAGCCGCATTCGGATCAGACCGTCGCCCAATCGCTTCAACCCGGGCCAGTAGCTCGGTGAAGGAATAGGGTTTCGCCAGATAGTCGTCCCCCCCTGCGCGCAGGCCTTCGACCTTGTGGTCGACTTCGCCAAGCGCTGAGAGGATCAATACAGGGGTAGCGTCTCCGTCTTCGCGTAAGTCACCCAATAGTTCCAGACCGTCCCGTTTGGGAAGCATCCGGTCGAGGATCAGAGCGTCATAGTCAGCCGCCTTCGCCATTTCGAGACCCAGATCGCCATCAGGGGCGAGGTCAACGACATGCCCGGCTTCCATAAGGCCCTTACGGACATATTCAGCTGCTACTTCATCATCTTCGACAACGAGTATTCTCATTTCTTTCTCCACTAGTCCCCCAGACTTTCACTTTTATTATTTCTACTAAATTTGACCCAAATATGGTCTTATTCTAAATTTGTTCTCATAATGGCAAAACCATATAGGTCTCCCCTCCGTCCTTGAGCCGGACATGGAGAGAGATGCTTTCCTTTTCATCCAGCTTGGCATTTAATACCACTGTGCGCAGAACGTCTGTCTCCGCTAAAGGTTCACTTTCAGCTTCAAGCAATACCATGCCCATTTTAAACCCAGCGGATTCGGCGGCGCTTCCGGGCGTGACCGACTCGACATAAATGCCGACCTGATCCGACCGCATTTTGATCGCGTTTCGAAATTCGGATGAAATATCAAGAACTTGTAAACCCGTGTCTACATTGATTGTGCCTCTATCCGGCTGTTTTGGTGCGGGAGGCGGCATGCCTTGCGTTATGGCCTTGGCTGTCTCGACCTCGTGTTTATCCGGGCGTTCTGTAATGGAAATATTCAGGGCGTAAGTTTTTTCGTCCCGCTCATAAATAAACCGTCCCACATCGCCTGGCTGCATTTCACCAATCACGCGCGTGGCTTCCACGGCATTCCGGACAGCTTGATTGTTTACCCGCAAAATGATGTCATCTACTTGCAATCCATATTGCGCCGCCGGACTTCCCGGGACGACGCTATTGACCAAGGCGCCGGCCTTAAAAATACCGGGCTGACCTTCAATTTCAAATTCCGCGTCGCGTAGGGCCGCGCCGAGATAACCGCGCCGTACCCGGCCATCCGTTCGCAAAGAGTTTATCACTTGTTCTGCTGTGCTATGCGGAATGACAAAAGCGATCCCGACACTGGCGCCTGTCGGAGAGTAAATCGCGGAGTTCACACCGACCACGTCCCCGTCAAGATTAAATAATGGCCCGCCCGAATTCCCCCGGTTAATGGTGGCGTCCGTTTGGATGTAATCAACGTAGTTTCCGCTATCCACGCGCTCACGGCCAATTGCTGAGATGACCCCCAGACTGGTTGATTGGCCAATTCCGAAGGGATTGCCAATGGCTACGACCCAATCGCCGATACGGATATCTCCGTCCTGTTTAAAAGATAGATGCGGTATTTTTTCTTGCGTTTTAATCTGAAGAAGAGCGAGATCCGTTTCTTCATCTGTACCCAGCACACGAGCCGGATAAACCTGGCCGTCATTAAATTCGACATTGATGGAATTGCCGCCTTCAATAACGTGGTAATTGGTGACGACTTCATTCTTATCGGAAATAATGAAGCCCGAGCCCTGCCCTTCCGAGGTCGTTTCGCCGCTTTCTGTGCGAACGACAATGTTAACCACGGACTGGCTGACATTTTCAACGAGGTCTGCAATGGACGGAAGCGAAGAAACCGGCATATTCATGAGGTTTTTGGGCGTTAGGGCCCTTGGCGCGGAAGAAAGCTCTGCAGGAGGCGTCATTTTTTCAGAAGCCTCGTTTTGTGGATTTGGCTGCCCCGTTGTGCCTTGCGCCCGCAAGGGAGTGAAGCCTTCCGTCTGATTTTGCGCGGGCTGAGCGGAATTATTATTGATCCCCTCGGCAAGCCGCGCAGTCTCGGACGGAGCGTTCTGCTGCGCCCAGGCGGGGGCAGAAACGAGCGCAACCGCGCCTGTCAGGCTCAGTAGTATTTTTCGTGATGTCAAAAGGTCGTGCAAAAACACTCTTCGAATCCTCCAGCTTGGCCCCACCATGGGGGAAATGGACTTTCAAGAACCTGTCCAAAACATGACAAGGAAGTCATGAACTGAGGAAAGCTCGCTTTTTGGGGCCTAATCGCGCGTAAAAACGTAGATATGATTGTTTTTGGGCATCTCAATCAGGCGAGACTCATTAAACCCCGCCTTTGCAAAGATATGCTTAACAAGTTCTTGCTCGCGCACGCCCCAATCTGGATTTCTAGCTTTTAAATTCTTATCAAATTCCAGATTGGAAGCAGCCGAGCGGCTCTTGTCGAGAAACGGGCCATACAGGACAATAATGCCGCCGTCTTTAAGGAGATGCGCCGCCCCCAGAGCTAATCCCTCACAGGCCTCCAGTGGAGCGATATGAATCATATTCGCAGAAAAGACCGCGTTATAATCCGGCAAACCGCCCCACCAATCCGGCGCCGTCATATCGAGCGGCAAAGACGGGCGAAGCTGCATCGGATTCTCTAGACGCCAATCATCTTCGCTGGCGCGGGACTCGGCATCGGGGTCGGAATATTGCCAGCTAATATCGTTTCGAACCGCGCAGACGGCCTGACCATGCTCCCCTGTCCCTGATGCAATTTCGAGGACATGCGCCTCAAGAGGCAGAATCTTCTCAAGCTCTTTCGCGATAACCTCTTTATTTCGGCCCGAACTCGGCGAAAAACGACGCGCGCCGCTTTGTTGTCTGTCTTCAAGAGCTATCGGAGGTTTTGTCATGACGCGCCGACCTTGGGCAAAATCAACTCAGCCTGCAAGCCCCCCATTTCAGATCTGGATAAATTAAACTGACCTTTATAAGCACGGGCAAGATCGTCAACAATAGCCAGTCCCAAACCGCTACCGGGCGTCGCCTCATCCAATCGGGCTCCGCGTTTCAGGGCTTCTTCATATTCTTTGGGCTCTAGCCCTGCGCCATTATCTTCAATCGTTATTCGCATCATATCAGACCGGTTTTCATCCGTTTCCGCTCTGACTTTGATCTCTGTTTTGGTCCATTTAGCCGCATTATCCATCAAATTTCCGACCATATCCTCAATGTCCTGTTTTGCCCCGCGAAAGACGAGAGCGCTTTCCGTATCGACATCTATAAACAAATCCTTATCGCGGTAGATGCGTGGCAAAGTCCGCGTCAAAGGATCAATGACATCTTCAAGCGGAGTTGTGACGCCTATGGACTGACCTCTGGCCGCGGCCCGGGCACGTCGGAGGTGGTGATCCACTTGCTGACGCATAATTTCGGTTTGCTTGGCGACTAAAACAGACGGGGTTTTCGCTCCGCTTTGCGCCTCGTTTTGCAAGACTGCCAAAGGTGTTTTCAGAGCATGAGCCAAATTGCCGACATGGGTACGCGCCCGCTCGACGATATTTTTATTGTGACTAATCAAACTATTCAGTTCTTCGGCCAAGGGGGCAATTTCAGGAGGATAAACCCCTTCAACCTGTGCGGCTTTCCCCTCTCGGACATCGGCCACCTTATCGCGCAAGGTGAATAACGGGCTCAACCCGACTCGCACCTGCGTATAGACCGCAAAAATAAGTGCCAGACAGAGCGCGGCCATTAACGCGATGGCCGTCAGCGCAAATCTCTGAATATCGCGCGTTGCCGCCCGTTTATCGGCGCCAGCCAAGACAATAACGGGTTGCTCTGCTCCCGGCAAAATTACCTGACGGGCGACGACTCGCAGAGTTTCCCCTGTATCCACCCCCCGGCTGGAGGCCCGCACAGCTTCGCCCATATTGGACTTTAAATTTCGTAAAACGGCAGGTTCCAAAATCAGGCTTTCGCCATAGAGAGATCGAGAGGCGGCCAGGATTTCAAGAGGTGCACGCGCCTCTCCTCCGGCTTGTCCGATGAGCCAGTAGCGGCCCGAGAGAGCGCGTTGGTATCTCGGGTCCAACGGCTCCCGGGAAACGGAAACACCGCCGCTTTCATCTACGTCCACGGCCGCGATAAGTGAGGTTACGGCGCTATCAAGAGGGTCATCAAAAATGCGATATGTGGTCGTTCGATAAAGCCAAGTCAGCACAATGGCCGAAATAATCAGAATGGGAATAGCCCACATCGCGGCCCCGCGTACAAGTCCGGTGACGAGAGAGCGGGGGTTGCGGGGTTCGGTCATGGCAGAGGCTTCTTTCCCGCGAGAAATCAGTCGGCCTTCTCGGCCGCCGGATCAACCAAGCGATAGCCTAAGCCCCGCACAGTTTCGATGCGGTCTGTGCCGATTTTTCGTCTCAGCCGTCCAACAAAGACCTCGATTGTGTTGGAATCGCGGTCATAATCCTGCTCGTAAATATGTTCCACAAGTTCCGTACGAGAAATTACGCGGCCTTGATGCGCCGCCATATAGGCGAGCAATCGAAATTCGTGGCTCGTGAGCTTTATCGCCATGCCATTCACGAAGGCCCGAGCAGACCGATTATCAATGGAGAGCTCGCCAATATCTATAGTATCTGTGCTATTGCCAGAAGCGCGCCTTAATAACGCACGCAACCGCGCCAGAAGCTCTTCCGTATGGAAAGGTTTGGTCACATAGTCATCGGCTCCGGCATCAAATCCGGCGACTTTTTCGCTCCACTGATCGCGGGCAGTGAGAATCATTACCGGGAAGGTCTTTCCGGCGGCGCGCCATTTCTGAAGGACAGAAACCCCATCAATCAAAGGCAATCCCAAATCCAGAAGTACCGCGTCATAAGGTTCTGTATCCCCCAGAAAATGACCGTCCTCGCCATTTTCAGCGACATCCACGGCATATCCTGTATCCTTCAGCGCAGTCCGCAACTGGCGGGATAAATCGGGATCATCTTCGACAATTAAAATACGCATGAAAAACCTATCGGAAAAAGAATACTTTGCTTTGGCGTGTTATAGAAAATATCTATTTCACCCGACCGGTCGCCGCGTCAATACGAATATCAACAATCCGCCCGCCCGGCGCCCGCACGCGAACGATATAAGTGTTTCCGACCAAACGCAGATCAACATATTCTCCGCCGCGCACCCGCGACAAAGCAATCGATTTCGCTCTCGATGCAGAGATTCGGTTCTGTGCATATTGCAGATAGGATGTCGAAGAAGCTGACGCGGGGGACTTATCCATCATCTGCGTTGGCAATGGCACCGCCGCCATAGCCGTTCCGGCGCTCAAAAAAAGCGCGGCAGCAGTGATAAATATGGACCGAAACGTCATCATGCGCCCTAATTAGCAATATAAGCCTGAATAACATCTGAATATCTGATTCAGGCTAGGAAATAACGCTTAGAGCAATCCGTTTCGAATGTCAGCCCCGCCCATATCCGGCCAATTCTTCGCCATAGTAGGCAAAGCCGAGAGTTCGGCGTCAGTTAATTTAATATGGGCCGTCACGTAAAGATCGCCCTTTGCGGCGCCTTTTCCAGAGAGGCGGAAGCGTTTTCCGGTATTTGTTCCCGGCGGAATCGTCAGCTTAACTGTGCCTTGGGGCATAGGGATATCGACTTTGGCACCTTTTGCCGCTTCGGAAAGTGTAATCGGCAAATCAAGATGCAGATCATCACCCTCACGGCGCAAATTCTTATGCGGTTTGATCGTAATTTCGATTTTGGCGTCACCCGCCGGGCCGCCATTAACTCCGGGCCGGCCTTTACCGCGCAACCGTAAAACCTGCCCGTCTTTGACGCCGCTTGGCAATTTGACTTTAAGTCCACCTTGCAGGGTTTTCGTCCCGCCTTCCAAAGCTGTCACCAGAGGGAGTTGCATTTTGTAACGGACATCCGCGCCTTTTTGAGCGCGCATAGGCGGACGGTCCATCCCGCCTTGCATACCGCCCATATTCATCCCGAAAAGAGACGAAAACAGGTCGGCCATATCGTCCTGACCCCCAGCGCGAGACCGCTGGTTAAAGCCTCCGAATCCGCCAAAGCCGGTTTGCGGCCCGCCTTGGCCAAATGGATTTCCGCCGCCGCCCGCAAAAGGGTTTTGTTGTTGACCTGACGCGTCCACCTGTCCGGTGTCATATTGCTTTCGCATCTCGTCATTGGTCAGCAGCGTATAGGCCGCCGTCACTTCTTTGAATCGGTCGGCGACTTTCGGGTCATCTTTGTTCACGTCAGGATGAAGTTTTTTCGCGAGCGTCCGGTAAGCTTTTTTAATCTCGGCCTTAGTCGCGTCTTTCTTCACCCCCAATAAAGTATAAGGGTTTTTTGCCATGATAGGCATGTAGGCGGGATGACGGGGTTTTCAATGGCTTAGGGCGCGGAAATTATGAATTTTGCAAATGTCCCCCACCCTACCAAATCAGAGCCCTGGGCAACGTCGAAATGGGTTACGTCCGCGGCCATCGAGTGAAAGGCCGGCTGCGAGACTTCTGCCACTTCCACCAAGGTTTCGCCGTTCCACAATCGAACTAGGTAACGCTCTTGGGTTTCCCCCAGTGGAACCTCACCTTGCCAGCTATCGGCCTCCAAACGGCTTCGTCTTATCCAGGTAAGAAGAAGCGTGCCGTCATCCCTTTTCGCGTTTAATTGAACGGGGCTTAGCGGTTTCAAATGGCTCCCCTTATAAACAAATTCCGATGGCTCACTTTGTCGTCCGGCGGCCAGAGCGGTGAGCGATAGCGTTTCCCCAATGTAGTCTGGATTAACGGCGAGCATGTTTACGCCGCCATCGAGCCACACTATTCGCGCGCCGGAGGCCACCCCGTTCCGGCTAAATCCCTCACTCCCGACGCCGCGCAAGACAGTATCGCAGCGATAATGATTAGGCCCAATAAGCGTGATGTCGGCGGCTTGTAAAATATCCCACCCGTTTTGGGTTTCAACAGCGAAACGATTGGCCCCGGCAAGAACGGCCTCTTCCGACTTACGACTGAGACCTCCTCCGGCCATCAAAACTTCAAAGCCGGACGCCCGATCAAAATAAGCGGTGGGGCCGGGCGGAATATCGGTCAGCAACGCCCCGAGGCGCAAAGGCTGGAAAAGCTCTGTTCTTTGCCCTGCGCTTTCAATAACCGTCTCTCTGAACGGATCATAGAGCGCGCCGACCGCCAGTCCTGTAAATGGCGCCGGCAGATCCAGCGCTATCGGCACGGGAGCCCCGGGATAGAAGACGGGGGCGGCCTCTCCCGGGGTTCCGCCGGAATTGGCCAAGAGGGGGGCTTGCAAGGCGCGTCTTGCCTGCACGTTTCGTCCGTCCAGTGTGTCAATCCGCCAAACCCCCTCCGTTTCCGGCAAGGTGATATGATCCCCGACTTCCGCACTCACCTTTTGCGGGGACAAGGAAAACCGGACGCTTTCACTTTGCCTTTCAAACCGGGGCAGAAGCGTGTCGCAGAGATAATTGGCAAAACTTTTGTCCATTACGACCGGCGCTTGAATATCGAGCACCCGTTCTGTTTCAGACGCCCGGTCCCGCGCAGAGGCCAGTCCGAGCTGATAATCCGCGCCGGAATCGATAAAATGCAGCCGGACGTCCCGCAATATTTCCTGCGGATCAGGGTAATGTCGGGTTATGGGCCCCTGACTATCCGGTATAAGGTCATCGGCTATCAGCGCCTGAACGGCGCCCTGCCCCAAAGAGAAGAAAGACACTGTCCCGGCACGCTCTGCCAGACTAAAGCTGTAAAGCTCGCTTAAGATCGAGAGCGCGGCACGGGCGCTCATCGGGCGGTCAAGGTGATAGCCCTGAACCAAACCGTTCAATTCGCTCGTATCAATGTTGATCAATCCACTTTGCGCTGCAATATCGCGCACAATATCGGCAAGCGGGACGAGGCCCAGACGGCCCGAGAGCCAATGCCCTCTTTGCCAATTTGTGCCGTCCGACCAGACATCCTCTCGCGCTGGAAAATCCGGAAAAGGCCGCGCATCCCACGCCCAGACGCTCATCTGGCCCGTCTCGACCATCCGCCCCGCATATTCTGTTGAAATAGGGTTATTTGCCGGATCGTCCCAATAAGAAATCAGCGCTTCGAGATAGCGCCTCTGTATCAAATCATCGCGCCCGCCATTTGAAAAATAGGGTAATTGGCTTTCGCTGCTTTTTGCGTCAAAAAACACATTGGGCTGGTTCGCGCCGAAATGCACAGCAGGGCAGCCAATTTCCGTAAAGAGGATAGGTTTGGATTGGGGTTGCCACGCCGTGGGCTCTGCCACTTCCGCGCCGCCGACCCGGTCATAATGCGGCTCTGACCACCAATTTCGGACATCTTTATATCGAAAGACCCAAGGTTTTCCTTCCCCGCCATCGGTAATGGGCGTGCGGTTTTGAGCGCCGCGATCAGATTGAGAAGCGTAGAAATAATCATAGCCTTCGCCGCCCTCAATTTGGCTCTGAAGATAGGCGACGCTGTAAACACTCTCTGCGAAGTCCTCATCCAGATGGGCGCCGCCGCGCCAATCAGAGAGCGGGAAATACGCGTCGATGCCCACAGCAGAAATATCTGGACTGGCCCAAAGCGGGTCGAGGTGAAAGCTGACATCGCCGCTGCCGTCTTGCGGATGATGGCCGAAATATTCGCTCCAATCGGCGGCATAGGTCAGCGTGGTTTGAGAGCCGAGAAAATTGCGCAACTCCGAGGCGAGACTCACGAATTTTGAAACGGCAGGATAGGTCGATTTTCCGGCTACCCTTGGCCCGCGCAATGTCGTCAGGCCCCGCATTTCAGAGCCGAGAATAAATCCGTCAACGCCTCCGGCGGCCTGCGCCAGCTTGGCGTAATGCAAAATGAAATGGCGATATCCGTTCGCTCCGTCAAAGAACTGCTCGACTTGGTCAGTAATCCCTGCATGGCCCTCGGTCCCATCTCTGGAGCCGATCCGTCCCCGCCACGGAAACGGGGTCGGCCCGTCGGGAATATCCATGAGCAAGAAGGGGTAGAGAGTTACGGCGAACCCCCGCTGTTTCAGCGCCGAAATAGCTTGCTTAAGTGACGTATCAGACGGCGTGCCCCCAAAATGGGGCCGCCCTTCGACGTCAGAGGAAACCAGATAAGCCTGACCGCGTCTGTCTGTCCCGACTTGCCATTGTCCGTTCGGGATGATGCGGTCTCGGCATTCCACACCGGGTCTAATCTCGCACGTCCCGCAGCGCAGATCGGTGCCAAACCACGCCGTAATAATCGACACGTGTCGGCATTTCGGAAGCTGGTCTTCGAGCTGATCCAGCGCGAGCAGTATATCAGCCTGCCCTGACAGGTTATTCATATTAATTGGCCGGGTGACGCCCGGTTCTGGCGTTTCTTCAACCGTCTGGGCCGCATAGGCAAATTCGCCAGAACCCGGCAATAAATTGACGGATTTCACCAGCGATTCAAGTTTGGCCGCTTGTCCATGGGACGGCGGCACCCGTATGACTTCAGCATTGATTTGCGGCAGGCGCGCGCCAAAGCCGTCCAGCGGAAAATCCTCAAAGACGATATAAGCGGTATTTCGGAAAGCGGGGACGTTTTCGCCTTCAATCGCGCTGATTATCGGATCAGGCATTTGGTCGGCCGTACCCTTGTAAACACGGAAGGTAAGTCCTGCCGTTGCCAGAGGCTCCCCATTGGCCCAGAGTCGATCCACCCCTAATATTTCCCCTTCACATAGTCCGATAGCGAAGTTCATAAAATAGCTATAATTCGTCTGTACCGGCCCGCCGCCTTTGCCGCTCTGCACCTCTTCTTCTGTGCGGATTTCACGAAGGCGCGACGCCCAGATCACCTGCCCCGCCAGACGCACTCGTCCGTAAATTCGAGACATGGGCGCGCCGTCGCGCGAGGTTTGGACATGAAGGCTTTCCAATTTCGGTCCCTCAAAGACACGATTATCGAAAACATTGGAAATAGCGCGATTAGCCGTCGACAAGGCAAAAGCGGTGGCCGCTTGTGTGGCCGTGTTGGCTGCAATATTGACGGCGGTGACAGCAAGAGTGCTCATCTTGATACTCCTTTTTCAGGAAAGCGGAAACTATGAACCCAGCGGCGACGCCAATAGGGGACGAAATAACTCTCCACGACGGCGCGGCCCCAATAGGCATGGGTAATGATGTGGGGCGCCGAAAGAATGGCGATATGTTTACAAGGCGCGTTCGGGCTCATGCGAAACAGGAGCGCATCGCCGGGTTCGGCCTTGCCATTCGGGATTTCGCAAAGCCATGTTTGCGCGGCCTGACGCAAAGTTTCTTCTCCTCTCTCCTCCGCCCAATTCGGCGTATAAGGAGGCGGGGGGACGGGTTCCGCGCCGTAAAGATGATGATAGATCCCGCGAATCAGGCCGAGACAGTCACATCCAGCCCCGCATTGGCTTGCTTGATGTTGATACGGCGTATCAAGCCAACGCTTTGTCTCGGCGAGGACGCGCGTTTGAATATCGCTCATTTATAGCGCGAGCCGCCGTCTTTACGCGCCGCGTCTTTCGGGCCGGAATATAGCCCGTCATCACCCAGCAGAAACGGAAATCCCTGAAAATTTATAAGATTGTCAAATTGCGCGCCGCAGGCTTCAGTGGTTTTCGGGCAGATTGTGCCGTCCGGAAATTGGGCCGTGTCCACACCGCAACGCGCGCCGCCAAATTCAGCGTCGCATTTTTTTGAAAAGACCCGCCCCGTGGATCGGTCAAGTTTATGAGACAGGCCAAGCCACTCTATTTCGTAATGCCCTCGCCGGGTCGTCACCTGCCCCAGCTCCCCAACCGAAAGCACAATGAATTGTGTCGGCTCTTGCCAGTTTACTATCAGCCGCGAGAGCGTCCCCTCTTTCAAAACTCCTTCCGCAATGTCGCTCTCTGAAATTGACGCGGCGTCGAAAACGCCTTGTATCGCTCCATTGTCAGAAGCAAAACCGAGACGGCTTTCCGCTTCGGATTCTGACAGGCTTGACCCGGCAGCAAAAACGGTGCCGTCAATAATCAGGTCGCGGTCATGACTGGAAAACCCGAAACACCGTCCGTCTTTCAGCTCTAATTTCCAGGCTGTGCAAAAAGTTGTGACGGCCCCCGAAAGAGAATTAATTATATCCGGTGAGAGATCACGCATAAGGCAGCTCCACCATCGGCAGGTTCTGCAATTGACCCGCGCCGAAATCCTCTAAAATCATGTCTAGAAAATCCGTGTCAAAACGAACAACAGTGTCGAAAGAAAACCCTGCGGTCAGGACCGTTCCGGAGGTCGGCGGCGCAGCAAATATAACTATTCCAGTTAGGGCACTTACCCTAAATTCGGACGCCTCTATGGCCTGCCCGTTAGCGGCTAAAAGAACTGAATCTTCCAGCGGTTTGGTGATTGGCCGGATCTGCTCACCATAGAGTTTGACAAGTTGAAATTCTGTCGTCTCGCCATCACCAAATCCCAAGGGTTGATCAAGATTTGAAGGCGTTCTTTCTATAGAACAGGAGGTGTTGTCAAAGGGGTCAGAGAAACGAAAACTATGCAATCGCCCTTTTCGGGATATAAAAAATTGCATTATTTCAGAGAGTTGTTTGGTTGACTTAATCCCTGCGATAGCATTGTATTTTCGTTTGGGTAGGGCGTGTGGGGCGTTTCGTCGTTCTTTCCCGCTCGAAAGCTGTGTGATTTCTGTTGTAAAATTCGGTCCCCCGCTCGCCCCGAAAGCGAGCGAAACCGGAAAACGGACATCGTGAAATTCCGTCATAATCATCTCTTTTTTCAATAAGTTTAAAGGAGCTTCCGCCCTTGATTTATGGCGCGGGACAGCCCCGCCGCGAGCTGTGTTTCCGACTTCTGGAAATCGGCAACATTGCTTATGCCGGACACATTCATTGTCACATTTACAGGCGGGGATTTAAGGGAGGCCCCCTGCCCTGATGCGGCCTGTAAAGCGCTGGTGAAAACCGTTTGTAAGGGGTCGGAAATCAGCTCCCGCACTGCCAGGCGCGCCAGGTCGCGGGTGATAGATTCCGCCATATTCGAGAAGGAAAACTCCCCTGTTTTAGCGGCCCTTTCCAGAGCATTTGAGATGCGATTCCCGGCCTGCTCAAAAACTTCAGCCATGTCCTTGGCAGCGTCCCCCGCGCCCTCAATATCAAAATCTGAAACAGCGCGAGCCGCTCTATTTAGATCTGTCATCTGTCACCCCCTTGTCAGGAAATAGTTTCTGTAGTGCCTCAAAATCCGCGGGTGACAGCGCCTTTCCTTCCTCTCTTTTACAGAGGGTCAGCCAGTCACGAACATCCATTTCCCAGAACGTCTCCGGCGCCAGACCCATTTGTAAAACCGCTAAACGGAGCCATATTTCAAACGGCCAATTTGACATCTCAGACATTCTCGAACGCCTCCTCAATCATCTCGGCCATAACGCTCATGGCCTTTGCTATTTCGGCCTCATTTGCGCCGGCAGCCAATTTTTCAGGCCGGAACCTGCCTGCCTTCTCCTGAAAAGGCGTATTAGGAGAGAGCAGGCAGGCCAGCAGGATCCGCGCAGTCGTAAGACGCGCGGACCGGTTGGGGCTTTGCAGGCAGAGGGAGAGTGCCTTTGGCCCCGGACACTTCAAGCGGCGAGAGAGGACAGCCAACGCCGCAAGAGTGAAACGAAGTATATAAGTCTGACCGCCGAGACGGACGGAGCGGCTATGCGGAGTCATAATGCGCTGAAAACCGGCGTACCGGCACTCATCAGCGTTATCTCAAATCCAGCCTCTCCTTGATAGCTGCCTGAATAGGACAGATTTACGATTAAAAATGCGCCGTCGATTTGGCCGAATCCGGGCAGAAAAAACCGTAGCGCCAAGGCTGTTTGATCAAAAAAGGCCTGCCTGACTTGAGCGGCCGAGGCCTCATTTCGAAATATCCCCTGCCCCGAAATTTCGGCGGATTTGACGCCGGCATGAGGCAGGAGTTCTTTCCAACCTTCTGCAGAATCGCTGTCAGTCACATCTACAACCCGCGCATTCAGGCGGAAAGTTTTGGTCCGCAACCCCGCTAAGGTGACATAGCTGTCATCGTCTTGTTTGAGTTTGACGAGCATATCCCGTCCGCGTTGAGCGCTCATAGGAGGCTCCTTTCCATAAATTTTAAGGGCATTGAGAGAGCAAAGAGAGGCGCAGCAGACCGTGATGGGTGCGCCCGTCCGGCGCGCGCAAAATATCGGAATATATAACTGTTGCGCTGACGAGACTGTCCGACGGAAATTGCGCCGACAGGGCGTCCAAATCTGTCACGACCGTTTCGACACGCTGCAAAAGCGACATCACTTCTGCCCGTCCGGAATATCGCGACCAGAGGTGCAGCGTCATTTGATGCAGACATAAACGGGTCGCATCACCGCTCACATCTTCGCGGCGCAGGGCGCCGTAACTGAGATAGGGAAAGACCGGATCTTCGGGGGCCGTATCATAAAGTCTGGGCGGCGTCCCGAGCCCATCCTGTAGAGCGCTATCATGCGCCAAAACGAAATGTATCGCCTTGGCAATTTGGTCTAGATTCATTGCCGTTCCTCCTCACAAATGAGGTGAAGTCTTTCTCTGCGTGTATCGGGGTCAGAGGCCGCAATGACGCGGAGAATACGATTCCCCCATATAAGCCTCGCCCGCTCCGGGAAATCCGGACGGTATCGGATCGTAACCTGATAGCTTTGCGTGACGCTCAACCGGCCGTTTTCACGGGTCTCAGAGAGGGTTTTCGGCGTAATCGCGGCCCAGAGCGCACGTTGAAAACTCCATGTTGTGATAGTGCCGCCGAGGTCATCCGCGACGATTGAGGGTGCGTAAAGTCCTATCCGGCTGCGTAATTGCCCGATCATAATTTCAGGCTCCGGTAAGGCATGACGAGGGCATCGACCATCATTGGAATACCCGGCAGATCTTTGCCCGACCGATGCTCATATCCCTGCCCAATCAACAGGAGCATGGCCTGACGTAGGGGCATGGGAATGTCGTCCGGCGTCTCTCCGTAGCCTGCCACGACATCAACCGTGACAGAAGCAATGTCTGATCGGCTGTGCCAGCTCCAAAGTCCCAAAGTCTGTTTCTGAATTGAAACAGGCGCCGCGCGAAGATTAATTTTCAACGTGGCGGAGGGCAAAATCTCCTCGTCCCCATTTGTGAGGTGCAGGGTCAAATCCGTCACAGATTTTATGGGGGCAATATTCAAATAAAGAACGCGGTTAAAAGGCGGGGTCAATGTCACACGTTGCGGCCGTTCAATCAGCGTTTGACGGCACAGCGTCTCCACCTGCTCGCGCGCGTTTTGGATTAGGTCTGAAATCAACGTATCTTCGACGTCGTCATCCAGCCGTAAAAAGAGCTTCGCCGCCTCGAGCGTAATCGGCTCAATCGGCGGGGGGGTTATATCGGTTATCAAAATGTCCTCCTGATTTTGGCAATAAAAAAGGCCGCCCGGCAGGCGACCTTGTGGAAATTAGAAATTGTCATTCCGCGCTTGAGGCGGGCTGACAGGGGATAGCTTGCCTTATTTAAACCGCTGCTTTCAGCAGCTTGATCGCGTCGAAATCCTGAACCCCGCCGCCGACGCGTTTGGTAGTATAAAACAGCACATAAGGTTTGGCAGAATAGGGATCGCGCAAAACGCGGACGCCTTGGCGATCCACAATCAAATAGCCGCGGCGAAAATCCCCGAACGCAATAGCAGCGTCTCCGCTGGCGACATCCGGCATGTCTTCGGCTTCGACCAAAGGATAGCCAAGCAATGTCGAAGGCTGTCCGGCTTTAGCCGCCGGTTGCCAGATATAATTTCCGTCCGCATCTTTGAATTTACGAATATCATTGACCGTTCGGCGGTTCATGACAAAGCTGGACCCCGCGCGGTAGCGGCTTTTCCCCGCGTAAATCAAATCCAACAACGCATCCACTGGCGTCGCCGCATCAAATGCCCCGGCGGTGCCGGTGCTGACAATGCCAATCTCTCCAAAGCTCTGCGAGCCATTCGCCGCCTGTGTATAATCAAGAAGACCCCGGGGTTTATTCGTTCCGTCTCCGTTGACGAAAGCGGCGGTTTCCTGCGCCGCAAAAACGTCCCGCACCTCATCCGCCAGCCATTGATCCACATCGGCAACACCGTCATCCAGTAAAGCCTGAGTTGCGGCGGGCATGGCGTAAAGCTCTCCGGCCGGGAAATCGAGCAATTCAAGTTGCGGCGCTTGCGTTTCAATTCGGGCGTCGGTTTCTCCGGCCCAGCCTGAGGCGGCGCCCGACGAGGAGACAGGTTTTTTGAACAGGCCCGCGCCGATCCGGCGCACCGTTGCGATAGAGCGGAACGGAGAACTTTCCGTCAGCGCCCGATCTATCCGGCTTTCAGTTTCGGGCGGGGCGATATAGCCTCCCTCGCCGTCCGTACTGGACAAAGACTTCCCTTCGAGGGAAGTAAGCGCCCCTGCATCGCCTGTGCGAATAAAAGAGGACCAAGCCGATTTCGCTTCGGTATGGGCCCGTCCTCCGTTCAAAGGTGTTGAAAGGCTGACGGACAGATTGTCGATCTGTTTGGATTGTGCATCGAGCGCCGCGTTCAGACGCGAGACTTTCTCATCAAGCAAGACGTCCGAGTTTTTGGTTTCCAGCGCTTTTAACCGCGCGTCATTGGCATCTTTAAACGCCGAGAACGTCTTGGCGAAATCTGCTTTCAAGTCTTTAGTTTCTAAGTCAGGCATAAGCCATGTTTCCTTTTTCTGACAAGGTTGGGAGTGAGGGAAAAAGATCGTCAATTTGGATGATCCGCGCGGAGCGGAGCATGGGAAAAGCCACGACCGAGACTTCCCATAAATCCAATTCTGTCAGCAGACGTCCGGCTTCGGTTTTCACCGATCGCCTCACGCGGTAGCCGATAGACAAACCGGAGACGGCCCCTTCACGGACCAGTTTCACCATCCGGTCTGTCTGCGTTGTGCCGCCAATGAGACGGCCCGAAACAAAAAGCCCATTTTGGTCCTCGGCCAAGCGGTCCCAGACCCCGATGGGAGAGGCCGTTTCATGGCCAAACAACATGGGGAGCCGTCCCTCAGTCAGAGAGAGAATAGACGCCGAAAAAGCGCCCCGTCCTACTTTGTCTCCGGATAAATCTGTCTGGTTGAACAGGCTGGCATAGCCGCTAATTCGCAAGGAAGCGCTCATTTTGTTCGCTCCGCTTCAATCGCATTGAGCGTGACTTGCCGTTCAATACGGGTCAGGCTCTGGCGGATCATATCCATTTGCCCTTCGAGCAGAGCAAGACGTTCTAAAGAGGGCTGCCGCAGAACAAGTTGTGTCTCCACCGCTTCGAGACGCGCATTGGCGCCGCCTGCCCAGATAAGGCCGCTCGCAGTCTGAATAGACAGGGTAATCAACATGCCGAGCGTAACCGTACGGTTAAAAGAATAGGGTTTGTTGTCCTGTTGGCTCAAATCCTTACTCATATCTTGCCTCCGTCCGGCGTTAGTCCGGCGAGCGCGCGTTTCTCGGCATCAGACAGGAAATCAGCAGTGGTCAGTCTTTGCCAAAGGGTGTTGCGATCTTCGGATAAGGCCGGCACTTTTTCGAGATCCGGTGAAATGAGCAGGTCATCGCCAAACCAGGGACGGAGCCAACTTTGCAAGCCGTCAGAGGTTTTGCGGACGAGCGGAATAATCGTTTGCCGCCAAAACGCCTGATTGGCTTCTCGGTAATTGGCGTAAGTATTATCCCCCGGCAGGCCAAGCAATAGGGGCGGCACTCCAAAAGCCAAAGCAATTTCACGAGCGGCTTCACGCCGCGCTTGAATAAAATCCATATCCGTCGGCGACAGGCTCATGGATTTCCAATCAAGACCGCCCTCCAAGATCAAAGGACGCCCGGCATGGCGCGCCCCGGCATGGCCGGATTCAAGTTCGGATTTCAAACGCCCGAATTGGTCTTCGGTTAAATGATCAGACCCGCTTGCTCCCTTATAGATGAGCGCGCCGCTGGGGCGGGCGGAATTTTCTAAAAGCGCTTTGGCCCAACGCCCGCCCTCATTGTGTAAATCCACGGCCTGCGCCGCTGCTTGCAAAGGCGAGACATTGTCTTGCGGGCTGAAAAGGTGCATCGCCAAAAGAGGGGATCGGCCTGTTGCGAGGTCAAGGTGGAGACGGCGTTTTGCGCCGTCATTGGTTTCAACATCCCAAGCCGTCTGAGCGCCTGTTCGGGTTTGAAGCGGCGAGACCTCTTCTGGGTTAAGCGCAAACAGAAAAGAGGGGGTGCCGCTGATCATTCGGGCTTCAAGGAACGCCTCCCCGGAGAGTTGCAAATAACCGTAAAAGGATTCGAGGGTTTCCGTTGAACTCGACAGAAGCGGCGAGCGGGTTAAAAACTCGGACGCGCTTTCTTCGCCCTGAACAGAAAACGGAACGCTTGCGGCGGCTTCTGCAATCAGGCGCACACAGCGATAAACAATAGGGTTACGGGCAAAGCCTTCTCGGCAGAGACTCGAGAAATTACGCGGCGTCCAATGCGCCCCGGAGGCCAGTTGCAGGGCGATAAGAGGCTGTGCCTCTTTGGTTTCAGGCGTATGAGAAGGCGGCGCAGTAAAAAACCCGCTGCGGCCTGCAGCGGGCTTTAGAAAATCAAACATAGGGGCTTATCCTTTCGGGCGGTGCGTGAGGCGCAACGCACAATTCCGGCGATAAGGTGTTTATACCCCCATTCCGCTAACTGCGGATCATTCTCTGTAAATTGCTTTCAAAGCTTTGAAACTGTTAGGTTTTACGCAACCTTAAACAGGGACGGAGTTTTTTTATGACGGCCGGTCAGGGTCTGGGCCAGCTTATAATTGACCTTTAAGTCCTGACGACGAATCTCGTCACCGACAAGCGAGGCCAAGGTGATAGCCCGGCGATAGGCGACGAGGGAGGTTTCCAGCGCCGCACGGTCACAGTTTTTCTGGCCAAGTTTCAACAAAGTATCCGCGAGAGCGCATTGCACAATCAGCGCCTCTTTCGGGGCCGTATCAATTTTATAATATGTCTTGGCTTTATTCAGGGCCTCAACCGCCTGAATTAACGGGGTCGTATCATTGGTTTGCGCCGCAAGTTTAATCATCTGCGCCGCTAATTCCCTGTTCAGCTCGCCAAGTTGAGAGGTCGTTCGCTCGAGCTTTGCTTCCAAGCTTTCTTTTAGATTCGGTATTGCATTCTTGACCATTTTTAGTCCCCACAGCCCTCAAAAATAGAGAGTTAATTTGGCCCTAACTGTGAAGGCGTAGGGTTAAGGAGACTTTAAAAATCTAGGATTATGCAAAAATAGTGAGTAAAATCAGTCTCAAAGCCGACGTATGATAGGGTTTGCCCTATTAGGGATTAATAAATGGGTCAGAGCCCAGACGAGTGCGTCAGCCCGGTCAGGGCTTTTCCGGCGGCCAGCCGTTCCCATTTGTCGCAATTCAGCCTCCAGCGCATCAAACCGTCCGGCATGAAAGACTCGGCCTTGCTCATAAAGCAGCGCCACAGGTTCGGCCCGTCCGACTTTGCTTTTTCTGGCAAAGACGGTTTTGATAGGGACATTTGGGTCAATCGTGTGCAAAATTGTTTTCACCATATCCCCGCCCTGATTGACCTCGACCAAAAGAGAGTCCGCCTCCCACACACAATAGAGTGAAATGGCGGCTTTGGCCCAGTCCTTTGGAGAAAGTCCCTGAACGGTGCCGTCATGCAGAACATAGGCCCGCGCCGTTGATCCTTCGCCTTGGACGCCCGCCACAATCAGGCCGCACTGATCCGACCGATCGCCGGACGTCACGGGCGGGTCAATCGCGACTATAATCCTGTCCAGCGGCGGAATCGGCCCGTTAAGCCGGCACATCTCGAAAATATTTTGCGACCACAGCGCTCCGTCCTGATCAAATAATATCTCGCCTTCCAATTCCTGCCTGCCCAGGCGAGTGCCCCCATAGCTGTCCTCCATCGCGGAAAGAAAAGCCGGAGACAGATTTGCCGCATTTGAGCCGGTTCGAGCCCGGCTGACTGCCAGTCCGGAGGCCGACATTAAAGATTTGAGCGCGGGGATAGGTTTGGGCGTCGTTGTTATCACTAATTGAGGACGCCTCCCCACCCGCAGACCAAACCGCAGATTTGAAAGAGTGTCTTCGGGATAGCTCCAGGCGCAGAACTCATCCGCCCAAGCCGCGCCGAATTGCGGGCCGCGCAGGCTGTCCGGATCTTCGGCGGAGAATAAATATCCGACCGCGCCATTGGACCAGTCGAGACGCCGGCGGGACGGGGAGTAAACCGGACGTTCGAGAGGATATCCGATATTGAGAAGGCCGCTTTCTCCGTCGAGCATAACCTCGCGGGCATCAGCCAGTGTCGGGGCAACCAAAGCAATCCGGCCTGTCTCTAAAACTTTGCGGCGCACCCATTCGGCCCCGGTACGGGTTTTGCCGCAGCCGCGGCCGCCAAGCAAAAGCCAAATCAGCCAGTCCGTCTCGTTTCGTTGATCGTCTCGCTGCCAGATCTCCCAGTTTTTAAAAAACTGATACGGATCATTTCCGGAGAGACTCCAGACGAGCAGCAGCAGCTTCGTCGGAGAGAGGTTCAATCTCAGCGACGAGATGATCGAGCCGTTCCAAGAAGCGTTTTCGGTCTTCGGGACGAGGCGGGGGAAGGTCTTCATAACGTGTGAACTTCTTCTCTGAGTCCGCTTTTCGAATGCGGTCATTTTGGGCTTGCAGGTCAGACAGGCACTTCAGCGTACTGCTCATAGACCGGGCAATTTTATCCAGGGTTTCAGCCGTCTGACGCGCAGAGCCGGAGGCTTCCCCCTCCTCATGCGTTTTCTCGGCCACGAGGCTCATTTCCTCCAGCAATCGCAAAATTGCGACTTGCGGAGCCTCCGCGTCAAATAAGAGCGCGTCATTTTCTTCCGGCATATTTTTTGGGTGAGTCATGGGTGTTACCTTCAGCATAGGAATAAGGATATGGGAGAGGGTCAGAGCCGCGCTTGACGCCCGCGACCGTTCCGTAATGGGCAGAAAGTTTTTGAAGGCCGAGCTTTAGGACAGTTAAACCGCTGCCACTGGCCCATCGCTCTGCACGTTCGACGGACTCTAGGGACTGATCCAGACAGCAGACGGCAATGACCGCCACGTCGAGACCCGTCCCCATTGCTTCGCGCGCATCTTGGACCCGGGCTTTGGCGTCTGCGGCGCGGATGAATTGATCCTCCGCGCTATTGCCGTGGCCGCCCTCTTCTACGCCGGCGGTGTCATAACGCTGCGTCGCAGTTAGGCCGTGGCCCGAGGCGTGATAATCGCGGGTAATGCGCTCCCCCGCCTCAACCAATGGCGCGTCCAGTAATGGGCGTCCGTCATAATCCGTTCGGCGGGCCAGACGGTCAAGCGCGGTGAGACGGGTATTGACCGAGGCCTTACGCTTTACCCCGCCGTGAACATAAACATCCCGTTCCTCCAAACTATAATGTTGATTTTCAGCAGTGCCCTCGCGGCCATGTTTCAGACGCCGTTCTGCCGATTTCGCGACGCGGTAGCCGTCCTTATGAAGTTCCAGCGCGCCGTAAGACTCTAAGGCCTGAACGTCTTTAACGGGAACCCAAAAATGTGGGCGTTTACGCTTATCGCCCAAAGGTTTGGCCGGCATGGCGTCACAGCCTGTGTTCACACAGATAACCGCCTTGTGGTGAATCAGCCGGCGCAGGATTTGGACTTGGTGCGGACTTAACATCTATGCGGCCTCCGCCTTAAGAGGCACGGTTTTTGGGGCCTGCCTCAGAAAATTTTCCAAATGAATAATCTTTAGATCCAGAACCGGATCTTCCCGGCATTCCTCAATGACTTTGAACGCATGGGTTACGGTCGATCTGTCTTTTGTAAAGATACGGGCGATGTGGCTCGGATTGAGTTCATACACCGTATTGATAAGATACATCGCAATCTGACGGGCAAACCGTAAATGCGAGGTGGCTCGAGGGGGATCAATTAAATCCGGTTCTGTGAGCCCGAATTCAAGCGCAACCGCCGCAATGACGAGTCCGGCCTGATGGGTCTGGCGGGCAATGATTCTGGGGTGGGGCTGACGTCTCATATAATCCTCCGGTCATGACAGAAGGCAGTATAGCCCGAAAATCATAAGTGAGGATTATATTCCTATAAAAGAGAACAAAAAGTCAACATCTAAGCGTGGGATAGACGGGAGAAGAGTCTATAAGTCTTTGAAATCAAGCGTAAATTTTATCCTGATCGGAGTCTGGTTGAGCCGCCCGTTCCATTTTCACGAAATGATCATAACCAAGGATCATGTTTATGTCAGTGCCGTTTTCAGATAAGGGCATCCGAATCCAAAACTGCGCCAGATGCGACCCGTTAGGCGTCCCCGGACGGGTGACGCCGGCATAGGCGCGTTTATTATGCACCACATTTCGCAGAACGCGCTGCCAATAATCTTTGCGGCATCCCAGTGGTAATTCGTCAATATGGCGGCCCTGAATTTCGCTATCAAACAGGTTCCAGAAACCAGTTCCGGCTAAGCGAATACGAAACCGTTTTGCGCCCTCGCACACTTCAGTAATGGTTGTTGTGGGGAGCTGTTTGCCAATTTCGTAAGGCTCTATGTCATGACGGGATGGCAACTGACCTCCGACACATTTCGAGCGCCAGTAATCATAAACTTTCTGTTGCTGAGGAAGCACCATTTGATGGCGCAATGCATTGCCCTTAATCACGAAACCCTCCCAAAAGCAGCCCTTATTCTGCTCCGTTAGTCTTTATTGAAAAAGCGAGTCCCGGCGGCAACCTTTCGTTAACCATATTTTTAGGAATTGACACAAAAAGGCACGGTTTTTTGAATCGGTTCCGATTCGACTTTCAGAAAGGATGTTGATTTTGAATTTTGAGAGCGAAATCAGGCTCTAAATCAGGAACGACTCTTGCCTAACCCGGTACGCTTTGCCAGCTCGGAGCGGCGTTTGGCATAAGCCGGTGCGACCATAGGGTAGTCAGCGGCAAGACCCCATTTTTCGCGATACTCTTCCGGACTCATCCCATATTTCACCCGAAGGTGCCGTTTCAGTGATTGATAAGGCTGCCCGTCTTCCAGACAGATAATAACATCGTCTTTCAAAGACTCTTCAATCGGGACAGCAGGAATAAGCTCTTTATCGGATTGCGAGCTTTCATCCTCTGAGGCGGCCTCTACTAATCCGTCATAAATAGAGCCGAGCAAGTCCGGAATGGCCTTCGCCTCAACGGCGTTATGAGACAGATAGGCCGCCGCGATTTTAGAAGTCTGCGCCAAAAGAAACTTAGGAGACAAGCTGTCCCCGACAGGTTCTTTCGGGATAGACTTTTTAGGTGCCGAGGACATAAATGACAATCAAGGTCACGAGTAATGTTCCCGCCACAAGCACCGCCGGAAGGCCGGAAGGCGCCGCTTCGCTCATTGTGCCCGCCGGACTGAACATTTGATAAAGCTTTTGTCCGACCTGTCCGAGAGAGCGCTTGGTCAGACGGTTAACCTGAAAGTTCAATCTGTCCCACATGGCAGAGGTCCAGAGCGCCACATTTAAACCGAGACGCCGATAGAGCCAGTCCGAGTCGATAATCTCGGCCCGCCGCTCGGCTGGATACACGCCGAACCGTTTGAGCAAAGTGAAAGCAAAGATCGCCGCAAAGAGGAGCTGCAACTGAAAGACCACATGATCCCAAGTATAGGGTTTATAGGCTTCCATCTCAAATGGCATAAGGGAGTAGAGAAGCTCATACCCGCCCCAAGGCCATGCCAAAACAATGCAGAGCAGTCCGGCGAGGCTCATAGCCACCAGCATATTCCAAGGGGCTTCTTTCACCCGTCGCCCGCTATCATGCGCGAAGAACGTAAAATGCGGTACCTTAATGCCGGAATGTTCCATCACACCTGCTGAGGCAAAGAGCATCATCGCAAATGGAACCCAGAGATGTTCTTCGAGGGCGGCGGCAAGGATCATAGCCTTTGTCACAAAGGCCGCGAGAAGCGGGAAAGCCGCAATAGAGCCCGCCCCGATAAGGCAGAGCACAGCCGTAAACGGCATAGAGCGGAACAGACCGCCAAGCTCGGACGCCTTGGCCGTCCCGGTTCGGTACATGACCGCGCCGATAGACATAAAGAGCAAGCCCTTAAAAATAACGTGAACAAAAACCTGTCCCACGACGCCGTTCATGGCGAGCGCGCCGCCAATACCAATGCCGCAGACCATAAAGCCAAGCTGGTTGTTAAGCGAATACGCCAAGACGCGGCGAAGGTCGTTTTCCACCACAGCGAAAAAGACCGGGAAGCAGGTCATAATCGCTCCGATCCAAATCAGGATATCTACGCCTTCAAATCCGCGCGCCAGAGCGTAAATTGCAAATTTTGTCGTAAAGGAGGCCAAGATAACTGTGCCGGTTATAGACGCTTTGGGATAGGCATCCTGCATCCAGTTATGGAGCAGCGGGAAACCGCATTTAATGCCCATGGCAATCATCATCAACCAACCGCCGGGCGTGTTCAGCCCAATGAAATTAAAGGTGAAATCCCCGCCCCGGCTCTGAGCGACCATGACGGCGCCGGCCAAGAGCAAAACGCCTGAAAAGACATGGATAGCCAGATAGCGAAGGCCCGCAGCGTAAGCGTGTTCACCGCCTTTCCAGACAAGAAAGACAGAGGATATGGCCGTCAATTCCCAGAAGATAAACAGGGTAATCATGTCCCCCGCAAGGACCCCCGCTACGGCCGCGCCGGTATAAATCAGGGCGGAGCTGTCCGTAATACGGCATTTTTCGTGTAGGCCGTAAATGCCGTTTATCAGTCCCGCGAGACAGAAGAGGTAACCCCAGACGAGCGAGAGCCCGTCAATCCGCAAAGTAGTCAGCTCTATGCCGCCGAAATTAAGAACGCCGCGAATATATTCCGGCTCAACCGAATGCATCTGAAAAATCAGCCAACCGGCAAAGATTGGGGCGGCAATTAAAAAGACTTTCCGAATGTAATGCGTGCCGTCGGTTTTGGGAAACAGGGCGCAAATGAGTCCGGCAAGAATTATCCACAAACCCGGATTGATATTCATCAGGTCAATCATGATTTGTCCCCCGACTTGTCCGACGTCTCAGGGTTTGTTTCACTATGGCCTTCCGCGCTCACATAAGGATCAGGCAGTCCGCCCTCCCCGTAATAGCTCTCATCGCGGCTCAGAAGTTTAAAAAGAGGCCGCGCCATGAACACAATAAAGGAATAGGCCAGAAAGCCGAACACAGCCCAGGAGCCCGGGATGACGTCCCAAGGGGCTGGATGTTTCAAAGGATGCATAACGCCTAAAATAGTGGTGATGAGAATACCCACGAGCGGAATCCAGAGAAAGTTACGCTTGAACGTGCTGCCTACTAAAAACAGAAAAGGTTTGGCCGCCGGATGAATATCTTCCGCCGCATGTTCTTGAACCTCGGGGTTTGCAGAGTCCTTACTCATGAGGCTCCTCCCAAAATTGGCGTGAGGAACTCGGCCATATCTCCGGCAAAGAAGAACAGGACAAGGCTGCCCGCCGCCGTAAAGACAGGCGGGATAATTACCCATAGGTGCTTCTTCTGCTCCTGCGCGATAATCGCATCGGCGGCGATATCAGCCGGCGGCTTCATAAATCCGCGAATGGCAATCGGCACAAGATAGATAATATTAAGAATGGAAGACGCAATCAGCGCAGCAATCAAAATGCCTTTCCCGCTGTCCAGCGCGCCCGCCATTAAAAAGAATTTCGGCCACGAGCCGCCCATGGGCGGGATTCCGATAATGGAAAGCGCTCCGACCAGAAACGCGCCAAACACCCACGGCATAGTCCGTCCCAATCCATCCAGTTGTGAAATCTTGGTTCTGTGGGAAATTGTATAAATCGCGCCCGCGCACATAAAGAGCGTAATTTTACCCCAGGCATGCATAACGATTTGCAATCCGCCGCCAAGTATGGCGAGAGGCGTGGCGAGCATAGCGCCGAGCGTAATATAGGAAAGTTGCGACACCGTGGAATAAGCCAAACGGGCTTTCAGATTGTCCTGACGCAAAGCGATCACAGAGGCGAGCACAATCGATATCGCCGCCACCCAAGACAAAGTGGTGGAGGCCGGGGTTTCGGCGGCCAATGACGGCCCGAAAGTGAACACCACGACTTTAAGCATCGTAAACACCCCAGCCTTCACAACGGCCACGGCATGGAGCAATGCGGAAACCGGCGTCGGCGCGACCATCGCATTGGGCAACCAAGGATGTGTCGGCATAAGCGCCGCTTTGGCAATCCCGAACGCAAAAAGAAAGAGCAGGATAGATGTTGCCAGTAAAGACGTTCCGGGCGGGAAAACGCCCCCTAACTGGAAATCAGTTGTGCCGGCAATGACTTGCGTACCGATAATCGCAGGCAGCAAGAGCGCCAGTGACGTCCCCATCAGGATAAGCGCATAAATCGTCAGGCCTTTTCGCGCCTTGGCGTCACCCTTATGCGAAACCAGTGGAAAAGTCGAAATCGTCAGCGCTTCGTAAAAAATGAACAGCGTGATCAAATTGCCGGACGCGGCAATCCCCATCGCAGAGGCAATGGCAATGGCGACAAAAGTATAGAAACGTGTTTGATGTTTTTCATTATTCCCGCGCATATATCCCAGGGTGAAAACCGAATTGACGATCCAGAGCGAGCTGGCGATTGCCGCAAATGTTGCGCCCAAAGGTTCGAGTACAAATTTGACTTCGAAGTTTCCGGCGAAGCGGCCGAGATAAAGTTCTGGCCGTCCGCCTGAGGCGACCTCGCGGCAGAGAAAAATAACGACTCCCAACAAAGCAGCGCCGGCGACAAAGGTTATGGCTTCGCGAATATTCGGCCACTTTCCGGCAAAAGGGATGAGAACAGCGGCGGAAAGCGGGATAAGCAGCAAAAGGAGCAAAGCAAATTCAGGAGATAATATCATGTCTTATCCTCCCGTTCCTGGGAACGTCGTTCCCGTCAATAAAGATGCCGCCCGTTCCGACGCCCCGACAAGAATGTCAGAGGCCCCGAAAATATTCATTCCGACCGCAATGGACAGCAGCGCCATCGCCCACATTGGCACAAGCATCCTCAGCGGCGCTTCATTTTTAACGCAAGGCTTGCCGTCAATTTCGGGCGGAGAGCGGAAATAGGCCACCATTAAAACCCGCCCGACATAAATGACGGCGAGAATCGAACTGACCATGATAAAGCCTACAGCCCACCAATAGCCTCCGGCCGCAGCCGACTGGGCCAAGGCAACTTTAGAAACGAAACCAGCGGTAAAAGGCACGCCTATCAGTGAAAACCCGCAAAGGGTGAAAGCGCCCATTGTCCAAGGCATGGTTTTCGAAAGACCCCGAAAATCATCAACGCGGGTAATCCCGAAGCGATACCACATGGCGCCAAGCGCCAAAAACAAGCCGCCTTTGATCACGGCGTGGTTGATAAGGTGAAGATAGGCGGCGCTGAGGCTGGCGGTTGTCGCGATGCCGATTCCCAGCAGCATATAACCGACCTGACCGACGGAAGAATAAGCGAGCATCCGGCGGGCATCCGTTTGGAAAATGGCCTGAAGAGACGCAAAGATCATTCCGACAATGCCAAGACCAAATATGAGGAACACAAGAACGGCGTCAACATAGGCAAAGTCCGGACTAAAAATAAAGAACGTAAAGCGCAGTAAAAGATAAAGCGCGGCTTTTGTCGCGGTTGAAGCAAGGAAAGCCGTAACCTGCGTCGGCGCGTAAGCATAAGCCCCCGGCAGCCAAGTATGCAGCGGGAACATGGCAAGCTTTAACCCAAGTCCGACAATAATAAACCCGAATGCAACCATGGAAACGCGCGAACCACCATTCAACTCGGTTAGAATACGCGCCATGTCGGCCATGTTAAGCGTCCCGGTTTCCATATAAAGAAAACCGATACCGATAACAAAGAAGGTCGCGCCAATAGAGCCGAGAATGAGATAGTTATAAGCTGACACCAAAGCCCGGCGGTCGCGACTGGAGCCCAGCGCGACCAGAACATATGTGGAGATAGAGCTGACCTCTAGAAAGACAAAAACATTAAACGCATCTTCCGTGACAACCATTCCCAGCAAACCGGCTATGCAAAGCAGGAAAGCCGCATAATAAGGCGCGCGTTTTTTGGGTTCAATCTCTGCCAATGTCGCAGGCATAGCGTATATCATCGTGACTAACGCCATTGCCGATATAAGCACGAGGACCGGGGCAGAAAGCGCGTCAATTTTTAGAGAAATTCCGTGCGGAGGAGCCCACCCGCCCATCTGATAGACATCCATACCGTTTGCCAGCTCAAATTGCGCCAAGGCAACGGCGCTGAGAACCAAAATGAGAGTTACGAAAGTCGTCGTCCACCAAGCGAGCTTGCGGCCCGGAAAAACGGCTGTAATGGCGGCCATTAAAAGGGGCAGCACAATCAGAAAAGCCGGACCATGGGTCACAAGCCATTCAGGCATATAAAGACTAAGGTCCATTATGATTTCGCTCCCGTTTCAGGGGCGAGAGGCGAAGGGCCTGTGCCTTCGAGATTATAAGCATAATCCAAAGCGTCTATCTCGTCTTCTTCAATCGTTTTATAAACTTCCCGGATACGTACAACCAGCGACAGTCCAATCGCCAAGGTTGCCACGCCCACCACAATCGCCGTCAGAATCAGAACATGAGGCAATGGATTTGAGTAAACAACTTGTCCGGCCTCTGCGGCTTGGGCCACGACCTCTATCGCTTGCTCTGAGGCGTCAGCCCCTGGCTCCAAGGCCTCGGCGGCACTTTGAATAGCGTCGGCGGCGCCGTGTCCTTCTTCGCCGGAACTCTCACCATGATCATCCACCAAGATGGGCGGCTGTCCTCCGGCCACTTTGCTTATAGTGATATATAAAAGAAAAACGGAAGTCTGGAAGATCGACAGACCGACCAGTTTCTTAATGAGATTACGCGAAGAAAACACCACATAAAGACCGGTCATCATCAAGATGATGACAATGGCATAATTATATTGTTCGAAAATATCGGCGAGCATTACCAATCTTCCTCGGACGTTTCAGGTTGCCGTGATCCAAAGGCGTAAAAAATGGCAATCATAACCGTTGTCACCGTTACCAATACGCCTAGTTCAACCGCCAAAATTCCGTAATGTTGTCCATGGCTTGGCTCATGCGCGAGAACGCCGTAATTCAGAAACTCTCCGCCGAGCAGCCACGTCACCACCCCCGTTCCACCATAAAGCAAAACGCCAAGGGTCATGCCAATGCGAATCCAGCTCGGCGGAAAGGCCTGCTTGGCTGCATCCAGGCCAAAAATCAGGGCGTATAGAATGATAGAGGCCGCAAAAATCACCCCTGCCTGAAATCCACCTCCGGGCCCGTAATCGCCGTGGAAATGGACGTAAAGCGCAAAGAGCGCAATAAGGGGAATAAGGAATTTTGCCATGACCCGAAGGAGAACATGCGGATCCCTCGGGGCCATTTCTTCCTTGCTCGGCTTGGAAGGACGGGTTTTACGTTCAGCCATTTGCCCCTCCCTTATTCGTTTTCTTAGCTACGGCTTTCTTAGGCGCAGCTTTCTTAGGCGCAGCTTTCTTCGCCGGAGCCTTTTTTGCAGCAGCTTTTGTCGGTGGCGTTTCAGGCTCAGCCCTCTCAGAGGCGCTCTTTTCTGTGCTGGCAGACGGCGCAGACGACCTTGAAATCCGCTGACCTTTACATTCCGCGTGCCAACGCCCGGCATTTCCGTTCAATCCCAAGAGTAACAAGACCCCAAGACCGGCAGAGAAAATCACAACTGTTTCGCCAAATGTGTCATATCCCCGATAACTCGCCAATACAGCCGTCACCACATTCGGTATATGAATTTCTTCGGCTGTTTTGGCCATATAATCCAGGCCGACATAGCTATTGGCGGCTGAATTTGCATCGCCGTAAGCCGGCATATCGCCAATGGCATAAAACATGGCCATTCCCACAAAAATGACGATCAAAAGCGGGCCCCATTGCCGTGACAAAGGCACAGGGGCGGATTTTCGATCTGCCAGAAGCATTGCCGCCAACATGAGGACAGTGGACACGCCCGCGCCGACAGCGGCTTCGGTAAAGGCAACATCCACGGCGTCCAGACTAACAAACCAAGCGGCGCTAACGAGGGAATAGACCCCTTGCAACATCACAATGCCGAACAGGCTTCGCATTCGCACAATAGACACCGCGACAATAACGAGGATCGCCAAAAGACTAATATCCAGCAGAATAGTCGGCGGCGTGAAAGAGACGCTGGCAAACATTAGCTCTCCTCTTCATCCAGAGACGGAGCGCGGAAACGGCCTAAAACAGGTTTCACACCCGCCTTATACGCAGAATGCGCCACAGCATGTGTCGCCGTTGGGCTCGTCACCAGAAGGAAAAATCCGACCAGCATGAGCTTCAAAGTCAGCTGTGAAAAACCGGATTGAATTATTAACCCCAAAAGAATGAGTTCAGCGCCCAATGTATCTGTCATACCCGCCGCGTGAAGCCGGGTATAAAAATCAGGCAAACGCAACACGCCCAGAGTGCCGGCCAGTACGAAAAAGAGGCCGGCAAATAGCGACGCGGTCGTCAACAGGAAGCGCAAGAGGAAGACCCACTCTATGGGCGGGCCTGATGGCCCTGCCAGTTCTGCAGCGGCAGGGGCGGCGGCCAAAATCATAAGAAGAATATTCATTCTTCTGCCTCCACATCCGGTCTGGCAAGCAGGCCAACATTCAAGGCTTTATAATTAAAAAATTTCAAAACGGCGATTGTCGCGATGAAATTCATCAACGCATAAAGCAAGGCAATATCCACGCCGTCCGGCCGGTCAATAATGAAACAAAACACGCAAAGAAAGAGAACCGTCTTTGTGCCAAATGAGTTTACCGCCAAAAGACGATCATAAAGCGTTGGGCCGCCAATAAGCCGCGCGAGCATCATGACCATGGATACGATGATAAGAAAGGCCACGCTTAGAAAAATATATCCCAGGGCGACACTCATGATTTATCCTCAGCTGTTTGCGTGACCTTTTCGCCCACAGCATTGGACGCACGCGCGCCCATTTCGCGAAAGTCTTCCGGATCGCTCATTTCGCTGAGCAAGGCATGAACCAAAATGTGATCCTCTTCCATCAACACGCTCACCGTTCCTGGGGTTAAAGTGATGGAATTGGCAAACATGACTTTGCTTAGATCTATTTCTTGGGAGTAAGGAATTTTGGTCAGTGTCGGGGAGACAAGCATGTCCGGCTTTAGAACGGCGCGGACAACCTGCACGTTGGCTTTGATAATTTCTTTGAACAGCCAAACGAAATAGATGAGTGTTTTTGGCATAGACAGATAAGGCGCTGTTTCTCTATCGAGAATGTTCATCCGCAGGCAAGCCCCTATGACAAGGGCGATCGAGATCGCCCCAAGGGTCAGCAACATAGGCGTGAAATAGCCGGACAAGGTCAGCCAAGTGGCGACCAAGGCAATTATCATTATGAGACTATACCGTATCACGCTATTCAGCGCTCCTCACCCAAGATTTTAGGATGTCCCAATCCACCCTCTCAGCTGTCGTCTTAAAGGGCGGAATTACGCATTTAAAGGCTAAACACGGCCAAAGTGTGCAAATGTTTTGTGGATTAGTAACGCGCGCGCTGAAAAGGCTCGATTTGCTAGCCTTTTCGGTGCCCAAAAACGAGGGCAGCCGTGATCGCGGCTGCGCCGTGCTCTTCTTCGCGGGGAATCACACCGTTTTTGATGTAGCGCAGAACATCTTCATTCAGAGAGGAGGTCAGCGACCAATTCCAATACCTTAAAACGGTCTGGGCCTTATCGGTCGAAATCACATCATAGGCCTCAATCACCCGGGTAAGATGCGGGTGTTCTTGCTCCATTTCATCCTCAGGCGGGCGGTAAACGGCGCGCCAGAGTTTTTCCAGCATATCGCGTTTCAAACCCGTCGATTTACACAAAACGGCGAGCGCCTCTCCGCCCATATCGGTTAGAATTTGAGCCCCCGTTGCCGGTTTTATACCGGACATATAAGAAATTTCTTCAATCAGCTTTTTTGTCAGCCCGTGAGCTGAGGCGATTTCAATCGCGGATTCCAAACCGTCGAAATCACTTCTGGCAATCGCGGCGCGGTTGCGCTGGCGGCGTTCGACAAATTGCAGGGCTTTTCTGACGCTTGCATCCTGCCAGCCTTCTTTGGCCGCTTCAGCAAACAGATCATTACAGCTTTCCTGCAAGACAGAGCGAGTCACCGCAAAACGGTGCAAGATACGTCGGCGGGTAGATCGGTCCGCCCACCAAAACATGGTGAGCCCATGGCTGGGGCGGAGTTCTTCGCGGCGGTTGAGCAAGCTTACATAGGGCGCGTAATTCCGGGACACAGTCAAAATACGCTGCAAGGCCGTTTCGCTAAATTCCGCGCCGTTATTTTTCAAAAGAGTTTCGACAACATCCTCTTCGAGAAATTGTACGAGCGCATCCACAACAGAATCAGAGAGTTTACGTCTATGAGCAATAACTTTGCGGTGTTCGCCTGAGACTTTCTGAGCCACCTGAATCAGATCGCTATCCGTTAGAGACAAGCTATTTTCCAGAATATGTTTGGCTACCCGTATATCATCCTTGGCCAGAATGACCAAAATCGTGCGCGGCGCTTCATTCAGCATAACAAGGCGTTTGGCGACACTTTCGCGCACATCAATATCTGCGTCGCGCAGTAACTCCACCAAGACGTCCCCGGCCATATGGCGCTCTTGGGGGGTAAGCTGGCTGGCGGGAATACAGATAACATCAGCAAGGCGTTTGGCGAGTTGGCGGCGGGTGTTGCCTTCATCCGAGAGCGTCGGGACTTCCTGCAATACGGGTCCGTTCTCCGCCTCTTTGAGAGGCGGGAGGTCAGAGCGCATTTTGCGGGACTGTGCCGGCATGGATACCATAAATGAAACCTCTCCTGCGCCCTTTTGCCAAACGTAAAGGCCAAATTCCTGGCCGCAAAAATTTCTGCAACATAATGCTTTACCCGCTAGAATAGTCAAAAGCCGTTAACCAAGCGTGACTATTTCCACCTCTTTCTTTCCCGTTTGTGACTGCCAAATCCCGCCGCCAAACACGCTTCGCAGTTGAAGCTGCCGCGCGCATTGTCTAGGCGGAAACAGCAACACACATGGACCGATTTATGCCTCAAATTTTCAAATCCTCTGCCCTGCCCCCAAAAGCCGAAAAGAAGCCAGTGACAATTAATCAGCTTGGCCGTCAACGGGTTGATGACTATGCTTGGATGAAAGATGAAAACTGGCAAGAGGTCATGCGGGACCCTTCCAAATTGAACGTCTCAATAAAAACCCATTTGGAAGCCGAGAACAGCTATACCGAGGCGCTGTTAAAACCTTATGAGTCCTTAAAAGACAAGATATTCGAAGAGTTGAAAGCGCGGCTAGAGCCGGAAGCCGCCAGTACGCCCCTGCCGGATGGGAAATGGGCCTATTTTCACCATTACCGAACCGGAGATGAGCACGGCGTCTTTGCCCGCATTCTTCAAGAGTCTCCCGAGACGCCCGTCACTCTAACTGAAACTGTTCTGGCGAGGTCAGAGGAGGTTCTAGACGCGGAAACCCTCTCTAAATCCTATCCCGGCTATTTCGACCTCGGCTCTGTCTCGCATAGCCCGGACCACAAATGGCTTGCCTATGGCGTGGATGGCAAGGGATCTGAAAATTACCAGGTATTTCTTCGCAAACTCGGCATGAAAAACGACGCGGAAGACGAAGCAATCGAGACGCAAATAAAGCAGGCCGCTGGAGCGTTGGTGTGGGCTGAAGACTCCCGCACGCTTTATTGGGTGGAGCGCGACGATAATCAGCGTCCCTACGCCGTTTTTCGTCAGGATATTTTCAACGACCAGAGCGAGCCTGAACTTATTTATAAAGAAAGTGATCCGGGATTTTTCGTCAGTGTTGGCTCTTCCGATGACATGGCCCATATCGAAATCAGCGCGCATAATCATACAACGTCTGAAATTTGGCGCGTCCCGGCCAATAACTCCAAAGCGCCGGCTCTTTGTTTTGCCAAGCGTGAGGAGGGGCTTGAATATAGCCTTCACGATCAGGGCGGGCAGACATATATTTTAACCAATGCAAACAGCGCCGTCGATTTTCAGATTAAAGTCGCCGAGGAGAGAGGCCCGGCCCAGACATGGGCCGATTTTATTTCCCATAAACCCGGCACGCTTATTTTGGGTCTGGAAGCTTTCGAGCATTTCCTGGTCCGGCTTGAGCGCGAAAATGCCCTACCGCGGATTGTCATTCGCGATATGCGCAATGGCGAAGAGCACAGCCTGGAGATGGATGAGCCCGCCTATTCCCTCGGTCTTATGTCCGGATATGAATATGCAACAGATCGACTTTATTTCTCCTATGCTTCGCCTACCACACCTTCGCAGGTTTTTGCCTATAATATGAAAACACGGGAAAGAGCGCTCGTGAAAACTCAAATTGTCCCGAGCGGACATGAGCCGTCAGATTACCAAACGGAACGGGTTAGTGTCACAGCCCGCGACGGCGAAACCATACCTGTTACAATTTTACGCCGGAGCGATACCCCCACAGACGGTAGCGCCCCTTTGCTCCTATATGGGTACGGCTCTTACGGCATTACCATTCCGGCGGCCTTCCGGACGACCATTCTCTCGCTCGTTGATCGCGGTTTCATTTATGCCATCGCCCATATTCGCGGCGGCATGGCCAAAGGCTATCAATGGTATTTGGACGGTAAACTCGAAAAGAAAATCAATACATTCAATGATTTTGTCGATGTCGGGCGGGGGCTTTGCGAAAAAGACTATTCCTCCGAAGGGAAGCTCGTCGCGCATGGCGGCTCTGCCGGCGGCATGCTCGTGGGAGCCGCTCTTAATCAAGCGCCGGAGCTATTTGCCGGCGTCATCGCGGCTGTGCCTTTTGTTGATGTTTTAAATACGATGTCGGACGAAACCCTGCCCCTTACCCCGCCGGAATGGCCGGAATGGGGCAATCCTCTATTAGAGGCGGAGGCCTATGACCGTATTGATGAATACTCGCCTTATGACCGCGTCGAAAACAAGGCCTATCCCCCCACCCTGATCACGGCGGGCCTTACCGATCCCCGCGTGACTTATTGGGAGCCAGCGAAATGGGCGGCCAAATTGCGCGATCACCAGACGGGCGGCGCGCCAATCCTTCTCAAAACCAATATGGAAGCGGGGCATCAAGGCGAAAGCGGTCGTTATGACTCGCTAAAGGAAACCGCCCTCGAATATGCCTTTGCTCTGGCCTGTCTCGGTCAGGTCAATCAGTAATTAACAATAGCCAATAGTTATGAATGGCCGTCTATATCAAGGCTTATCTCTAATAATGACCCTGACCCCCGTCTGATTTTCAGAGGCACTATTCAGAAAGCGTCCCATCTGGGTTAGATTATTTTCCAAATAAAAAACCCGGCCACAGGGCCGGGTTAAATCTACTTTTGAATGAGACGGAAATTATCCTGTCGTTTTGACGATATATTTCGCGTCATATTCAGGCTTGAACTTCAGACAATTTTCGTCTTCGAGCTCAAATTCGCCTGCAAAGATTTCATTGTCATAAGCGCCTTTGATTTTCTGGAAGCACAATTCTTTTTCGATATTGGCTTCAAATTCACAACGACGCTCAAGCGCTTCGCGTTCCGCCCGGATAAATGAAACCCACTTATCGGCGTTGCGATTTTCACGAGAAGAGGCTGGTACGTTATTAAAAGCTTCAATCGCGGAGGCACGACTACGCGTAATCGGCGCATTATTCATCTCTTCCGGTGACATGCCGCAAGTGAGACGTTCCTGAGTTTGAGTCGTCTCATAACGACAGGTCGCGATAAGCATCCATGATTTACCAGAGTCATACCCGCGGTTAATCGCTTCTTTAAAAGCTGTCTCAGCCTTTTGGCACTGGCCTTCATTATAAAGAGCTTCGCCTAAATCGGCATAAAGCTTGGCTGTGCCTGAACTCGCAGCGGCTTGTTCCAAAACAGGAATAGCGCGTTTATATTCACGGGCCTGGCGATAGAGGTTGGAAAGCTGGACGAGCTTGTCTGAATCTTGGGAAATCCGGCCTGCATCAATCTCGCGTTCAAGGATTTCTGCCGCTTGGAAAGGCATATCGTAAAAGCTGTAATACTGAACAACTTTCATGAGATCCTGTTCGCTAGACAAAGCTCCGCCAAGATAAAGCATTTTAGTCACTTCAAAGGCTTCTTGCTCACGTCCGCCATTCGCCAGCATGGAAGCCCAAGCTTCCCATAGCTGCTTCTCTTGTGGCCAGCGATTAATCATCTCTTTGACAATATCGGCCTGTTTGGCAGGCATATTCAAGTTATTATAAAGGAAATTCAGAAGATCAAAGTGCTTCCGCTCTTTCGGGCTAGCATTATTAAACCATTTCTCCGCCCATGGCAGAGCTTTCTGATAATTTTCGGCCTGTACCCATGCTTGGGTGATGTATTCAACATATTTAGGCTTTTCTTGCCCGCCTTGAGCCAGATAGTTTTCCAGCATGGTCGCGCCTTCGGAAAATTGCTCATTACCGATCAGGAGCTGCGCAATATTTACACGCAGACTGGACGCTTCATTCGGGAGAAGACCCCCGGCGCTAATGGAGTTTTCAAAAGCTTGAATAGCCTGTGAGTAGTTATTTAGTTCGTAATAATTCGTCCCCTGAACCTGATAGATAATAGATGTCTCATAAGGATTAAGGTCAGACAAAGCCAAAGCTTCATTCAGCTTGGCAATAGATTCTTGGAATTTATTCGCCGTCGTCAGCTCATTGGCTTCACTTACCAGCGCACCCGCTTTAGCTCCGAACTGGCGGCCCTCTTGCGGCTGTTCTTCATTATCCTGAGCCTGCGCTGTCATCGGCGCAACAGCCGCGACCATGGTCACTGTTGCCAAGGCAAAAGCACTGGCGCTTAACCCGTTTCGGATCATTTTTGTAAGTGATAGGCTCATCACAATCTCCTTAAAGCATTAGCTCACTATGTTACGACGATTACGGCGTTACGACGACTACAGCCCAAAGGGATAAGCAGACGCTGTGAGGGGGCAGACAACCGCCCCTTTGTATTTTATAGGCTCGAAGCAAATCCAGCCCAATTTGAACAGACGGCTAAACCGGCCTATTCAGGAATAATATTGCCGCGCTCATCCGTCAGGCGGAACGTGATTTGGCTTTCCACACCGCTCCGGGCGACATTACGGCCTTCGACGACTTTTGGATTATATTTCCATTTCTCAACTGACTTGGTTGAGGCGCGCTCGAAAAGACTCTCTGTGCAATATGTGGCCGTTACGTTAAACGGCTGGCCTTCCGGGCTCACATCGAAGCGAACTTTGCAGTGACCGGATTTATCGGCCCGTGTTGGCATAATTGGCGGGATACGAACCAAAGGCTGCGCATCGCGGTCAGAAACCGCAATTTTGAAGCTTTGGCGATCAATCTTGGGAGTCTCAAATTCAGGAACAGCCCCTTCAAGAGACGCAATGCGTTCTGTGGGCTTGTCAGCCTGCGCACGCTCAATCATGGGCGGAGGCGGAGGTGTGACAACTTTTTTAACCTGATCGACTTGAGTTTCACGTTCAATAACTTTGATATCTTCAACTTTTGGGTTGATTTCAAATGTCGCGGTTTCGACTTTTTCTTCCGGTTCAAACTCGGCCGAGATAAGAACCGTCATAAGGATGAAAAGCCCAATTGTTACAATCGCTGCAACCGGAACCCCAATAACCCATCGTAAAATATTACCCATAATAACGTCCTTTCTTACTCGAGAACCAGCTTATTCAGTGCCGACGCGCGTGTTAATTTCAAGTTCCTGCATGAGATCCTGCACCGCCATAACCGTCCCGACTTCAGCGTCTTGGTCGGCTTTAATAATGGCTTGAGCCTTTGGGCTCTCATCCCGGATTGCTGTCACAACGGGGCGAATTTCTGACACATCATAAGGTCGCTTATCGATCCAAATCTCATTTGCCGCATTTACGGCAATAAGGATTGTTGGCTTCCACTCTTTATCCGTTGTCGCGACTGGCTCTGTCGGGTCGATCCCCGGCGTTTTCACGAAAACAGAGGTCACGATGAAAAAGATCAAGAGAATGAAAACAACATCCAACATGGGTGTCATGTTCAATTCTGTATCTTCTTCCGGAACCGAAACTCTACTACGTCTTGACATATTGTTACCTTATCACATTTACGTGGCAGATGCAAATCGGTTCCAGAGAAAATATCATTTGGAACCTAGACTTATATCAACCTGGGCAAATCATATTTAGCAAAAGCGGAGACTTAAGCCCCGGCGTTTGCTTCTACGATTTCAATTTTTGTCGGGCGTCCACCGGCGTCCAACCCGTCTTTAAGTTCAACAAGAATCTCGTGCTTGGAGCGTTCATCCATCCGCAAAATAACGCTGGCACCCGGCTTATCGGCCAAGAGACGCTCCACAGCGAGCGTAACGCGGTCGCAACTTGTGCTGCGTTGATCCACTGAACACTGATTCCGGGCATCAACAAAAACAGTAATCGCGCGGGGTTGATCAGGCGGAGGAGGAAGGTCCTCAGGCGGGGGCGGAGGCTGCGTCAAATCGATGCCGTCCTCGTCCAGAAATGTGGCAGTCACGATAAAGAAGATGAGCATGATGAACACGATGTCCAGCATCGGGGTCATATCGACATCAGCTTCGTCGGCGTTATGTTTACGTCCGCGTCTCATAAAATCCTCTTATCTTTGGGGCTACTCGACCTGAAGGTCGTCAGCGAAGCGGGCCGTTTCCCGCGAACTCTTGCGAGGCAATATAGTCGAAAAATACAGACCAGAAAGTGCCGCCGTCATACCCGCCATTGTCGGGATAGTGGCTTTAAACACACCGCCGGCCATAAGGCGCGCATTAGACGACCCGGAAAGGGCCATGGTATCGAACACTTCAATCATCCCTGTAACCGTTCCGAGAAGACCCAATAGGGGCGCCAAGGCAACTAGGGTTTTGATAATCCCTACATTTGTATCTGTACGTTCTTTGATTTGGCTCACCATCTCATCACGAATGGCGTGAGCTCTCCAAGATGTTTTGTCTGAGCGAGCGTCCCACTCTGCCTGAAGACGGTCTTTCATCGGCTTATGGGCAAAAAGATAGTAAGCAAAGCGTTCGACAATAAAGGTCCACATGGCGAGCGTCGCCAGCATAATCCAGAAAAGTACGGGTCCGCCTGCGGCGAGAAATTCCTGGAGACCGTTAAAGACATTAGCAAACATAGAGCACCTGTAAGTTCAAACTGGGGAAACTTAACGGGTCGCGGAAGAATTTTCCGCCGCGACCACCGAAGGGTTTAATTATAGAGCGGTTGTTCCGCCTGTTGTGCGGGTCTCAACGTGGCGAGCCACGATACCTGCACTTTGCTCTTCAAGAGTGCCCTGGATAGAGCGAGCAAGGGAAGAACAGAAGCTGTGGAGGATGAGTAGCGGGATAGCCGCAATCAGACCCAACATTGTCGTGACAAGCGCTTCGGAAATACCACCGGCCATCAACTGGGGATCACCTGTTCCGTAAATCATCATAGCTTGGAAGGTTTTGATCATACCTGTAACGGTACCCAAAAGACCCAAGAGCGGTGCGATACCGGCAAAGAGTTTAAGAAGGTTAAGACCGAACTCAAACTTAGGGGATTCCTTCAAGATAGCTTCGTCAAGTTTCAGCTCAACAGTATCCGCATCTTTCGTTTTGGAAGAGTCATAAGCCATCATCACGCGACCCAACGGGTTGGATTTAGACGGCTGAGCCTTACGCTTCTGACCGGAAACAGCCATTTTGACAAGGAACAGACGGATAATGTTGATTACACCGAAAAGCACACCAACAATTAGCAACGCAACGATGATATAACCAATAGTTCCGCCATAGGAAATACGCTCACGTACATCCGGCACACGCTCGAATGACTTCAGCAATTCGCCGCGAGTCGGATCAAGTGGAGCATATACCAAATCGCCAGCAGAGGCGTTTGTCACAGCATCAGCAGCAGATTGAATCTGGCCACCGGGTTGCTTTGGCAATTTGCTGAGAAGGATTTGATTGCCCTCTTCTGTCGGCGCATTGTAATCCAGGAAATTCCCGGCATCTGCGGTAAAGATAGCAAATGGACCAACCCGCGTCACAGCCTGCTCGGCGCCATCATTTACGTTGGCAACAGGAGCTTGGAATGTAGCCACTTCACGTTGAGCCTGAATTTCTTGAAGCATCAATTCGTAAATCGCGTTCAGATCCTGACTGCTTGGCAGAGCTTCGGATTCTGAAACAGTCCCCAAAATTTCTGTCCGGCGAGGATATTGCGCCGTAATCAGTGAGCTATCAAGAAGCGCTTTAAATTCGCCGGCTTTACCCCGGGCCAAACCAAACACTTCACCAAAATCACCTTGAGCGGCGCGAAGTTCAGCCTTTAACCCGTCGATAACCTCACGGTTACCATCAAATGTCCGCTCAACAGCAGCGGCCTGACCTTCCAGTGCGTTCAACTCGCCGCGGGCTTGCGCCAAAAGCGCTTCCTGCTGGTCACGACGTTCACGGAAAGTGGCTTCACGTTGACGGTTTTCCTGTTCGACCCGGGCAGAGTCCTGACGAACCTTACTTAGAAGGTCGTCAACAGAGCTAATTTGCGCTGACGCCGGAATGGCAGACAGCATCACAGCAGAACCGATAACGGCCGCCGTGGCTTTTGTGAAAAATTTCATAGTCATACTCATTGTTCTGATGTCCTCGGCTTAATTTCTGATGGTGACGGGGGCGTAAACGATACCAGGGGCCGCTTCACCTCGCGCAATCCGAATGGCTTGGCGCATGGCCAAGGCGTCCGCATCGCCCAAAACTTCCCACTCACCGGTTTCGGTATTATATTTCGCAACTTCGCTTTCATCCTTGGTTACATAAACCAGAGACGTCCGGCCAAACCGAATAAAGTTGACAATATTTCCCGGGCGAGTTGGATGGGATCCTTCGTAACTATCGATACCCTGACCGTAAGAAACCTCAATCTTATAGGCATTGAGAACGCGGCGATATTGCTCCGCCGGGGACACATCCGGGTCCGACAATATCATCTTCACATTTTCAATCCGAGCCTTACGCTCATTAATATTGAAAGGCAGATCAGCATTAATCGCATCTTCGAGCTGAGCCGTCATCCGGAGCATCATGGGCGCCATGCCCTGCTTGATGGACTCAACCGTACCCAACTGACGCTGGAGAGACTGAATTTCGGATTTTTGCGACTGAAGATAAATATCCTGCTGCGCTACGAATAGCGCGATATTATCTTTCTGCTGCAAAACAGCCCGATACTCACGTGCAGCCGTATCGGCAGCATCATCAGATTCTTCGACGCGGCTTTGCGATGCGGCACTGGCCGCCGTTGAAGCTTTCGCTGTACTGAGGGCGCTTTCGAGCTGAGCCTGCGCCGGCACGGCCATCATCAGCCCCACTGCGCTGGCAAGCATAAGACGCTTGGCAATTAAAGTTTTTAACATGGTGTCCTTCCAAGTCTGCTTTTCATTTTTATTCTGACCACTTAACGCGGTTGAATTCTGTTTATCTCAATTTACCCATCAATCCGGATCGGAGAGAGAATAACCCCCGGTGCACTTTCACCCCGTGCGATTCGAACCGCCCGACGCGCGTCCAAAACATCTGAACCAGACATCTGAACCCAAGCTTCTGTCGTCTTATCCCAACGCCAGGCTTCTGAACTGTCATGTTGCAAATAAATGAGAGAAAGGCGGCCAAAATGCACATAGGCGCCATCTTTCAGATTATCACGCAAATCCTCACGCTCCACCTGAGTGGCGCCTTCCGGTAGTTCCTCACGGAGTTCATCCGGAAGATCACATTCAGAACTATTTAAATCCTCATCACAAGCTGCCAATCGCGTTCCGGGCTCAGTCGGGTGATCCCCGCTATAGGCCTCGATAGAATTGCCCGCGATGACTTCAATATCATAAAGATTGATAGCTTGACGGAATAAGCTTGAAATCGGAGCTGCTTCATCCCCCAGATCTTCTTTTAGACGATCTAGGCGAGCAAAACGCTCAACGACCTTAAACGGAACGTCCTGAATCATTTCTTTTTCTACAGACGCCGCCATCTCGACGACCAAGGGGCGAATAGCCGCCTTTGTATCATCCATTGAAGCGAGCTGCGAACGTAGCGCCGCGATTTGCTCTTGTTGTTTTTGTAAATAGAGGCGCCGCTGGTCTGTACTCGCCTGAGTGTCGGCGATCTGTTGTAATACTCGGGAATAAGCATCTGCCGGGTCTACGGCCGGGGCCGCCGGAACGACGGTTTCCGTCGCGTCTTCTGCAGTGTCTTCTGTTGTGTCCTGGGCAGTAGCAGTTAACGCAGAACCCCCGACCATTAGGCCTAGAGCAGCACTGGCATATAACATTTTAAGAGCGGCCTTAGAAATCACCACGCAAGTCCTCCAATATTCATTTCCGCGCCCTCTTATCGGGGCTAACGCAGGTTTAGACTGTTCGCTTACACGCGCCTCAGACCTTAATCAATGGTTACATTACCGTGAAAATCGATTTTTTTTACGATATTTAAAATAACGTCCTGTTGATATTAACCATAAATTTCTTGTGATAACATTACAATATAATACTTGCATGAAATCCACAAGCTGTACTCACAGTCAGAGTGTTTCGTTCCAGCTTTTAATAAGAAACTTTTGCAACAACCGCAAATCGGGGTCGGTGGTTGGGGCGGCTGGATTCGAACCAACGATCACGGGATCAAAACCCGATGCCTTACCGCTTGGCTACGCCCCAATAAAAGACCCTGCCGACCAGAAGTGCGCCTTCTAAGAGGAGGAAAATGATTTTGCAACGGGATTTTGCCTCTTTCTTCAGTATTCTCTCCCCCTCCCCTTGATATTGGACCGACTGTGATTATTTTATCGAATAACAACAAACAATTTGTCAGTGTTTGCTCTCTCCTATTATAGTGAGTGTCAGGCCCACCCTAATTCTATTCGAGATAAATACCCATGCGCCAATTTTTTATCACAGTTATCGGCGTTGTCGTCGGCCTCTTTGCTTTTTTCATTCTGCTGATTCTGTTGTTGGTTGGCTTGGGCTTACTCGGAGCCGCGGGCGACTCCATGAAACCCAAGCCCGATCAGGTGTTAAGCCTCGATATGCGAGACGGGATTCCGGATCATGGGTTGGGGGATAGCTTGTTCGGGCCCTCTAATGGAGTGGTGGAAATTGTTCGTGCCTTGGAGGGGGCCAAGACAGATGATCGAATCAAAGGCTTATTCATCCGCGCCGACAGCGCAGGGCTTGCCCCGGCCAGCGCCGAGGAGCTGCGTTTGGCGATTCTTGAGTTCAAATCGAGCGGCAAATTTGTCATTGCCCACGCTCAGGGATTTGAATCACCCACTCTTTTTCCTTACATGACAGTTGCCGGAGCTGATGAAGTCTGGATGCAGGATACAACCGGTTTCGCGGTCTCCGGGCTTTACTCGGAAACAGAATTTTTCGGCGGAGTCATGGAAAAAATTGGGGCTAATCCAGAGTTCGAGCAATTTTATGAATATAAGAATGCCGTCAACACCTACACTCAAACGGGCTTCACTGATGAACACCGCGAAGCCACGACATCATATTTAACCAGTCTTTATAATAGCGCTCTCGCCCATATTGCCCAGGACCGGGGTTTGGATATCAACGCCGCTAAAGCGGTGCTGAACTCCGCCCCGCATAGCGCCGAAGACGCCTTGGCGGCCGGCATGGTCGATAAACTGGGCCATATCGAAGCTGTCAAAGAGTATGTCAAACTCAAAGCCGGGGGCGAAAGCTCCGTCTTCCTGCCTATACAGGAGTACAAGCCCAGCTCTCCTTTCTCCGCCCCGACGATTGCCTATATTGGGGGGCAAGGCCCCATTTTACCCGGCCCGTCTTCGTCCGGCGGCCCTTTTGGAGGTTCCGTCACCATTGGCGGCGACACTTTGGCGGAAGCGTTTGATAAAGCCATCGAGGATAATAATGTCAAAGCCATTGTTTTCAGGGTCAGCTCTCCCGGCGGCTCCCCGGCGGCGTCCGATCAAATCCTTGCCGCCGCTGAACGCGCGCAAGAAGCCGGAAAACCCGTGGTGATCTCTATGGGACAATATGCGGCCTCGGGCGGATATTATATCAGCGCGACAGCAGATAAGATTGTGGCGCTCCCCACTACGATTACAGGCTCAATCGGCGTGTATGGCGGCAAGGTCGCTTTAGAGGATACTTTTGCAAAAGTCGGTTATAATATTGAAGGAATCAGGGTTGGCGGCGAATTTGCCGGCGCTTTTTCCGCTGATACGCCGTTCTCCGACTCCCAGCGCGAAGCCTATCACGGGCAGCTTGAAGATATTTATGAAGATTTCACGAGCCGCGTCGCTCTCGGGCGGGATATTCCGCTGTCTCGCGTCAAAGAGATCGCCAAAGGCCGCGTCTGGACAGGCGAACAAGCCAAGGAACTCGGCTTGGTTGATGAACTCGGCGGCTTTATGAAGGCAGTTGACGTTGCCAAAGAACTTGCGGGGATAGAGCCGGAGGAAGAGATTCGTCTTAAACGCTTCCCGCGTGCCCTCAGCCCGGCAGAGCAACTCGAAAAGCTCTTCACCGGCACAACGAAAATGCAAAGTGACATCGCGGCCTTACGTAAAATAACCGCGCTCCCCGAAGTCCAAGCGGCCCTGCGAGCCCGGGACGCCAGCCGCATAGGCCAGGAAATGAAAGCCGACCTACCGGAGATTAAGTAGGAAACAAAAAAACCTCCCAAAGGAAGGGGCGAATGTTAGAAGAGTCACGAGAGAATGGTTCTTCGTTTATTGAGCTTTTCTATAGCCCGCCGGGGCCACAATCATTCTTCAAAAAGTCGAGCATCTCTGTGTAAAATTTCTTCTGATGTTTATACATCAGCGTCGAATAGAAATGATCCGCCCCTGTCAGGGTAACAAAACGACTTTTGCCTTGATAAGGCTCGTTTATTTCTGCGTTGGTCGTGGTCGACATAGGGATAACGGAGTCTCTGTTTCCACGCGCTTCTGGATAGAAAGTCGTCAAGCATTCAGTATCATCGACACCGCCAGAACATTTTCCGACTTCGCTAGATTTCGCGACGTCTTCCATTTCCTTTCTATAGTCTTTATAATTGAAATACAGCACACGAGCGTCAACGTCGCCATGGATCATCATAACGGGAATGTTGATCTTTCCAACTTCATCAATCGGGTTAATACCGACTTTACCACCCCGTCGTTGTGACCAATCATCCAGAGCCTTGGGGCTCCATGGATTTTTGCGCATTTCGTAAACTTTTTCTGGATCTGCGACTGCAGCACCTGCAATTGTGCACTGATAAATTTGGGGTGTCCGAGACGCGGCGACCAGAGCGGCATATCCCCCATAAGACCACCCAAACATTGCAATCCGATTTGGGTCAGCTAAGCCGCGTTCAACCAAATATTTCGCTCCGTCATCCTTGTCGTCTTGCATCGCAAGGCCATGCTGGCCGTAAGCAGAGTCAAAGTGATCTTTTCCCCAGCCCGTTGACATGCGGTATTGTGGTTGAAAAACCAAATACCCATTATTTGCCAATAATTGCCCCCATTCATCATAACCTATAACCTCGTTCACGTGAGGTCCACCATGTGGTAGAATAATGGTGGGGAACGGACCCTCTCCCTTTGGCTTGGTGATGTATCCTGGAATTGATTTTCCATCTCGCGCTTCGTAACGGACAAATTCAACTTCTGAGAGGTCAGACGACTTAACGAGAGGGTTTCTGCTACCCAATTTCAACAGTTTACCATCCGCTAGGTAATAGTACGATCCCGGATCCTTCGGACCAGAATTATAAACGATCATGCTGTTTCCGTCGCGAGACCGGCTTGTGATGCTAACTGAATGAGCGTTTTCGATGCTAGCAGAAAGCTGAGTGATAAGCGCTTCTTCTGTTTGGTCGAACCAGTGACGTTCTCGTTTTTCATCTGGATAAATAGCGGCAACGACCTTGCTGTCTCCCGCCCAATAATTTGAGGAGTTTTGAACACCGATCACATCAGAATTCGGAGCTTCGAACAACTTTTTGCCATATTGACCGGTGTTGAAATTAAACTCCCAGAGAGCGGCTTTGTCGCTACCATCTCGTATCGCGATCATATAGCCCTTAGACGGGTCATTCGCATTTACACCAGCAAATCCCTGAAACCCGCTGAGCATTTTGTATAGATTCTCATGGTCGCTTTGGTCATAACGGTTAAACTCAGTCCAGCTTGTATCACTAGGCTTGCGGTAATATTCAATAACATCATCTCCGTCGATACCGATAGCGTAACGGGGGTTCCCGTCGATATCAAAACCGACATTTGCGTACTTTCTTGAACCTCTTAAAACTAAGGATTTCGCACCTGTTTCAAGATTATATTTATAATAAGACCGAGGACGGAAAGCCGCGAATGGATCCACACCGAGTGAGCTTGAGCTATCCAAACCCGTAGAGATCAGAACCTCATTTGGCTCTTTGGGGAGCTTACTTACAATAGAAGACTGGCCTCTTGATTCTGAGAATTTATTTGTATCCAGGTTATAAGAGTAAGATTTATATTCTCGAACGTCTTCTTCAGGACCACCAACACGTTTTCTGACCACTTGCCAAGCGGTTCCATAGACCAGACTATCTGTAACCCAAGAGGCAGAGATGAATTCCATTGGGTCAGCATTCAAACGACGCAGAGGCTCTGACATATTACTGGTGTCATATATTTCGAGAACATTTTCCCCTTCTTTGCTTTCAATTTTCATCACGAGGATATGTTTACCATCCGGTGATATCTCGACGGCGCTGATAATGTCCCGCACCGCCCAATTATCTATCGGTAATGGAGTCGCCGCAGTGTAGCCTTCTGCAGCTGTGTTCGCTAACGCAATATGTGGTACGCTCGAAAGAGCTATAGCCGCAATACTCGTGACCAGAAACTTTTTCATTGAATCCCTATCTTTATTCTTTGTATTTTCAAAAGCCTAATAAGATTACTTAAAATGGCAAGAAAAAAACCCACTGACCGAGGCCAGTGGGTTAAATTAATTTAACATTACTTCGGTACTAGCGGAAAGATTTGCTCACGCGGATGAAGTATTCACGTCCTTCAAGATCGTATCCGTTACCGAGCGGCACGTTACTGATTGAGGTGATCAGCTCGTACGGGTCAACCAAAGCTGGAGACTTATCCAGAACGTTGTTCACACCCACAATCAAGCTCCAGTCATCTTCACGATAGCTCACTGAGGCATTATGAACCTGATAAGCATCTGCGTCTGCAACGGGGCGGCAGTTTACGTCGCCATTGCTTGGCCCGGAACAAGTTACAACGTTACCACCATCAAGGAAGTTGTCGAAACCAGGCTGGTTCTTGTCTTCTTCGTCAAGTGAAACACTAGATTGGAAAAGAGTTGTCCATGAGAAACGGAACTTGTCGTAACTAATATTCGCAGTCGCCTGACCACGCCATTTGGAATAGCCGAACTCACCTTTGAACTCTTCTTCCAAACGAACGTCATTAATCAAATCAACATTTTTACGCTCAAGCAGACGGTTAACACGTGCTGTTGCGGAGAAATCAAAGTTGCGATTAAAGACGCTGATATCTCTTTTCTCGAAATCGGCTGAGAAATCGATACCACGCGCAGTTTCTTGATCCCGGTTAATAAAGCCAGCATCAAGGAACGAAATCACACCAGGGTTAGCAGGATCATTCGGGTCACGTGTAATACGTGAACAGAAGGCGGACGTCAGGTTAGGTTGATTGTAGCAATCATTCAAAATGAATGCTGTCGATGGTGACAACACCGTATCCTGAATATCGATTTCGTAATAAGTCGCGCCAATTTCCAGATCAAAGAAATCTGTGAAAGGTTGGTCAAACGACGCACCTACAGTGAAACTGTCTGAAGTCTCTGGCTCCAAATCAGTCGTACCACCGGTATTAACTTCAACGCTGTAAGTTGTGAACTGACCACCGAGGAAAGATGTTGGATCGAGACCTTGAGCCACGCAGTTAGCAAGCACTGTGTCGGACCGATTATCATTCGAAGCGTTATATCCATTCAGACGATCGAAAGCTTCAGTTGGAACTGCACAAGGGTCAGCAACGTTAGTAAACCCAGTCTGTCCGCCGAGGAACAATTCACGCAAGTTTGGCGCACGGAATGAAGTCCCATATGTTCCTTTGAAGAACAAAGAGTCGATTGGGCGCCAGCCAGCTTTGATGCTGTAGGTTTCATTCGTTCCGTAAAACTCATCATCTGTAAGACGACCCGCTAGATTCAAATCAAATTGACGGAAAAATGTTTTTCCGAGTCCGAGAGGAATAGCGACTTCACCGTAGACTTCTTTCGTTTTCCGTTCACCGCGGGCACCGCCATCAGCAAAGAAGCCGAAGAAAAGACCATCGCGAGCAATATCATCCGGCTGTGAGTTGATTTCATCCAAACGGTACTGAGCACCGACAAGGAGTGAAACGTCCCCACCCGGAAGGGTAAAGAGATCTCCCTGGATAATACCATCAACAACAGTTTGAGCATAATATGTGTTAAAGTCACGGCTATCAAAGACGTAGTCACGCTCTGCTTGTGTCGCAAAGTCACCAATCGCTTGGTTTAACAAAGACGGCGCAAATAGGTTAACTGGCACGCACCCTTCCGCAAACACAGCAGAAATATTGCTGTCTGCATTTGGCGTACAAGGCGCTGACAATGAGGCCCCTGTGTTCGGGTCGACGCCGAGAGCAAAGTTAAGCTTGTCCTCGCGGATACCTGAACGGGAAGACTCGCCATTTGAATAAGAATGTGAGGCATAGACATCAAAAGAGAAATCCTTGACCGAACCGAAGTTCACAAAAGGTAAGTCACCCCTAATACCCCCAACGATGCGGTTTTGCTCAATCTTCACATCATTTATGTTCCGGTCACCCCGAACACCGATAATCGGACGAACGCGGACAGGACCAACCGGGCCACTGAGCAAACCGAAAGCTTCAGGAGTACAGCCAGCTTCACTAGCGCAAGTTCCGTTGCCCAAAAATGGATCAGGGCTGGAGTAATAAGCGGCGAAGGCATCGCGGTAATTCTGGTTGTTCAGAAGCAACTCATCAAATGCCAATCCACAATCTACGCCGTCAGGTTGGTTTGTGTTACATGGGTTAAATGGGTTGTTCGCAGGCACAAATGGGAACAACTGCCCCTGTCCGCTTTGCGCAAAAATCTTGTTTTGGGAATATGAAAGTTCGAAATAAGGCGTGATATTCGCATTACCCTCGAATGTGTATTCACCAGTCAAGAACAAGCTCGTTTGCTCTTGCTCATTTACAATCGTTCGCACACCAGCTTGTTGGCCGTTCGGAGAAAAGTCAAAGATAGATACATCAACTACCCCATTGCCGTCACCATCCACAGGAACGCCGAAGAGAGAGTTTTCACTGAAACCTGGAATGTTGGAGTTAGAAATACCAGGCTGATAGTAAATTGAACCGTAGTTAGTGAAACCAGTCACATCGCTACCAAATTCCTGGATACGCTGAACCAGACGATCAGGGATACAGCCGCTCGTCGCGATGTTAAGCCCCAATTGGTTAGCAACATATTCGTCTGTAATATCTACCGTGCGGATTTCGCCGCTCTCAGTTTCCTCAAGGTTAGTTGTACATCCGGAAAGGAAGTCCCGGTCTGCTGTTGTCCACGGATCCTGATAACGGTGCTCAATCGCGCCGCCGATGAAACCGCGGTCATTGCTTATGCCGTAAGATGCGCCCAAGGTATAATCCTGGCCCGCACCCTGCTCTGGCGTGTCAGCAAAAATGTCGACTTCAAGGCCGTCAAACTCATTTTTCAGATTGATGTTAATAACACCAGCAACCGCATCTGAACCGTAGATAGAAGACGCGCCATCAGTGAGGATGTCATAACGGTCAACCATTGTACGTGGTATCAGGTTGATAGAAGGCTGTGTTGGCGCTCCCTCAACACCCGCTGGGGCAAGGCGACGGCCATTTACAAGGACCAATGTCCGGTTCGCGCCAAGACCACGGAGGTCGATTGTTTCAGAACCAGGACCGTTATCAAGAACGAAGCCTTGGAATGTAGAGTCAATTTGCTGGCCGCCCGCTGTTGATGAAGACTGAAGAATTTCAACCGGGTTGAACAAACCTTTTTCTGCGGCAATTTCTGTATCAATTACTTGGAGAGGAGAGATGCTTGAGAATGTGTCACGCTTTAGACGTGAGCCCGTAACAACAACTTCGTCTCCGGTCGCTTGCGCTGAACCCTCTGTATCTTCAACAGGTTGGGTTGATTCAGGAATAACATCAATTTCCTCTTCCTGAGTAGCGGCATCCTGAGCAAACGAGACACCTGCCATACTGATAACCAAGCTGGTTAGTATGGATGTCTGCAGCAAGCGTGTTTTATCGGATATGGTCATTATAAACCCCTTCGGACTGGTTTGATTTGCGCAGGAGGCCTGCATTACCGTCCATTAAAATCTATTAATGAAGAACACTCAAGAGCTTAAATGAACAAAAATACAGAAGCATTCTATTCTCTCCAAAATTGTTGCAAAATTGTTGCAAAATTGTCACTGAACGATGGTTTATAGGTCACCTAAGATTTGCCTGTTTTAAACTGTTTAGTAAATTTTCGATCTTTTCTTTTTAGAATTAGAACTTTCGCATCCCCGCAATCTCCTTTAGCCCCCTCCCCCATGAAACCGACTGACTTGAAATGGTCGATTCGCGGCGTTTTGGTGCGTGAAACCGGAGCTTTTGTTCCGTTTAACTATGCCTTATTGCAGGACTTGCGGGTTTGGTGGAAATATTATCAGGCAGAGCAAAAAACACCGATCATTGTTCAAAAACCGAAACGCAGAGTGGCTTGCCATCCGCGGGCGGTGCAGCCGCATTATCTCCTCTGGGGGGCGATGCGGCAAGCGGGGCTCAAGGCGTCGGGGCCGGATGCCCTTGCCGATATCCATGTCTATTTCAAAGACCAAACCTATCTGCCCGATGAGGCAGAGGCGCCTGCCGGGCTGAACCGGGACTGCACTAATATCAGCAAAAGCAAAGTCGCTTTCGTTTTCAAAGAGGTGTTCGGCTATCCGCTCGAGGTCGATCCGCGCACCTCTCCTCCGCCTTTTATTTGTAAATCCGAAATTAACGGCCGCCATGACGGCTATGTCAGTACAGAAAACTGCGAGCCGCAGCAGGGATGGGTCTATCAAAAGCTTATTCGGACCGAAACGCCGGACGGCACAGTTGTGGATTTACGGGCCGTCACCCTTTTTGGAAAAATTCCGCTGATCTACGTAAAGGAACGACCGGTGAAAACCCGGTTTTCCAATACGAATTGTCGATGCCGTTTGGCCGAGACACTAGACCACCTCTCCCCTGAAGAACTGACGAAGGTTTCACAATTTTGTCAAAAAATGAATCTGGACTGGGGCGGTCTTGATATCTTACGGAATGCAGAGGACGGCAAAATATATATTGTCGATGTGAACAAAACAGATATGGGACCTCCTCTCGCTTTGCCCTTAAACGAAAAATTACGGTCTACGCAGATATTGGGGCTCGCTTTACGCGAGGCGGTTGATTTTCATTATCCCCCTGCCCTAGACAGCTCTTAAAAGGGGAAGATCGGTGTCGATACCATTTATTCGAAATTTTGACTTTGAGTATGGGCGTTGTGATCAACTCAGCCCAATGGTCCAGCGCGTAGTCGCCGATAATCCAGGCCCTTTCACTTACACCGGCACAGGCGTCTTTATTGTGGGCGACCAAAATGTCGCTGTCATAGATCCCGGTCCCGATATACCGGCGCATAAAGCGGCGCTAGATAAAGCCTTGACCGGGCGTAGGGTTACTCATGTGCTGGTGACGCATCACCACATAGACCACTCCCCTTTGGCCCAACCTCTGGCTCATGCCCATAACTGCTTGGTTTATGGCTATGGCCTGCAACCCCGGACCCCTCAGGCCGAAGAAGTTCGGTTGGAAGCCGGGGATGACCTTACGTTCAAACCGGACGTCGAAATCCGTGACGGCAAACTCATAAAAGGCGACGGATGGACGATCGAAGCCATCCACACGCCGGGACACACGTCCAATCATCTTTGCTATGATCTTAAGGAAGAAAACACGCTTTTCTCCGGCGACCATATTATGGGGTGGTCAACCAGTGTGGTCAGCCCGCCTGACGGAGATATGGGCGATTATCTGAACAGTCTGCGCCGTGTTTATGATCGCCATTTTGATATTTTACGTCCAACCCATGGTCCGGCCATTAAGGATGTCGATGTCTTTGTAAAAGCCTATATCGACCACCGCTTGGCCCGGGAAGCTCAAATTACCGACGCCTTGCAAAGCGGGCTAACAGACATATTTGCCATTGTCGAAAAGCTCTATGCGGCTGTTGATAAACGTCTTCACCCGGCCGCCGCCCACAGCGTCCTGTCGCATATCATCCATATGCGCCAAGACGGTCGGGTCAAAGCTGACGGGCCGGATGGTTTGAAGCAGAGCTACTACCCCGCTTAGGCCTGTTTCATAAGATCCAGGAAACTGTGCACCCGCTCGGCATTTTTTCCAAGGTCTGAGCCCCCAATACGAGAAATTGACCGTATATCGACCAAGGTGCCCCCGCCTTCGGAATTACGAAGACGTATAATGACGTCGTCCTTAAATCCATACCAGAACGTCGTGTCTGTTGCCTCAATGGTTCCGGCGTCCGGATTTATGGCTTTGATTTTCCACCCCATTTGCCTTGCGGCGGCTTCTGCTTTGGCAAAAGCCGCGTCTTTTTCATCGCTCACGACAATAGAGCGGATGTCCGGATAGCCGCGGGTTTGAAGCACAGAAACAAGGGATTGCGTTTCATTGCCTTGCGCGTCCTGAGATCTTGCCATTTTTCCGGCATAGTCCGTCGTGTTAACGCCCTCGGTTTTGGCGCGCTCGGCCATAATCTCTGGCCCGAATTGCGGGACATTTTGCGTGTCTGTCGTGATGTCATGGATAAAGGGCAATCGTTGCGCCTTATTCTTCACCTGAATGCCATATCCCATGCCTATCACCGGCACTAAAATGCCGACTATTCCGATTAGAATACCTTTTTTTGGCTTTATAATAATGGCAAGGATTAACGCCAAGATCGACACTATCAATCCGGCTATCAGAACATTTGGGCCAATTCCGCGTGTCAGCGTTCCCAAACTAAACCCTAAACTGAATAATCCGATTTTATGGCCGATGGCTGCAAGGATGAAAATCAAGGGACCGAGAATTGTCAAAGCCAATGATACGCGTAAGACCCATTTGCGAATATTGCGCCGCTTTTGTCCGGTTTCTTTCGGAGACGGAACAGACATAGAGGTCTGCTGTGCTGGTTTTCGTTTAGGGATCGGATTTTCTTCCGGAGCCGAATTATCGTTCTGGGTCATACGACCTCCTTTATTTAAATTTCTTTAGCGCTTTAACTGCTGGCAAACAACGCCGCGACGGCGCCTGCACTCAACAGGCTGATAATAGCCGGTGTCAGCCACCCGCCGCTTAAATGTCCTCGCTGCCCCCAATCGTGTCGGCGGTTCGGATTTTGATCGCTTGGCTCGCCTCGTCCGAGCTTTGCCATCGCTTTTCTCTGGGCTTTTGTTCGGTGATCATCGCGTCGCGATTGCCGCCGGGTTTCTTCCTCCTGCTCCCGTTCATCGCGCGATATAGCTGGTTTCCGCTCCGGCGCATCTTTTTCCTTATCAGAGGTCACTCTCCGCTGGCGAGCTGAGGCGTCCTCGGCATTCCATTTTGCCCGAAGCGTGGATGGAATATCATGGGCTGCGTTTTTGCTCCCCGCTGGCGACGGAGCGCCGGTTCCTTTGCTGATCACGAAACCAAAGGCGATCAGAATAAAGACAAGAATTATGAAGAAGCCTTCCATCGTTTCCCTTACGGATAGAGCCGCGTTTTCGTCCAGCCCTCTTCGGAAGGCGTAAAGACTATACGATCATGCAGGCGAAACGCTCCATCCTGCCAAAACTCAATAGCCTCCGGATGGACGCGCCAGCCATACCAATGCGGCGGCCGGGGCACGTCTCGCCCCTCAAATCTGTGTTCGACCTCCTCGACGCGTTTAATCATCGTGGGGCGGTCCAAAACAGGGCGGGATTGATCAGAAGCCCAGGCGCCAAGGCGTGAGCCCCGGGCCCGTTGGGCGAAATAGGCATCTGATTCTTCGGCCGAGACAGGACTGACAGAGCCCCTCACCCGAAGTTGACGCTTCTGGCTTTTCCAGTGAAAACACAGCGCCGCCTTACCGCCGCGCAGTTGTTGAGCTTTAGCGCTTTCTCCATTGGTGTAAAAAACAAAACCCCGCTCATCCAACCCTTTGAGCAAGACGATACGCGCATCAGGTAGACCATTTTCGTCAACCGTTGAAAGAGACATTGCATTAGAGTCAGCCGGCTCGGTTTCTGCCGCCTGAGCCAGCCACGATAAGGACAATGCAATCGGGTCATCCGCCTCAAGCCACTCAAGCTCGGCAACCTCCGACTCAGAGTATTTCTTATCCGAGGGCGTGGCGGGAATAACGGTATTAGACGGGGCCATGAATGCGTTTCAGTTCTCTTGGGCGAAAGTTCAAACAGTCTTTCCGAAAATTGGAAAATTATCAAAATTATTCTTCCGGAAAGGCAAAATTAACCATGCTCTATAAGGCGTTATTAACCACTTCCCGTCACATATAAACCCTCTGTTAGGGATAATAAAAAATAAAGGAGGCTCCATTAATGACCCGCCAGCAAGCTATGATGACATTAGGACTTCCGATGGGCGCCCGTGAAGCCGATATTAGAGCCGCATGGCGCAAAAAGGCCAAATTTTTTCATCCCGACAGCCCTTATTCAAATATGCAGGCTTTCCTTCAAGCCAAAGCGGCTTATGAAACCCTTATTCCCCCAGCGCCGCAATCCATTCGCGTCAGAGCGGGCGCCAGAGCGTTTTAAGGTCTAGAGCCGAGAAACTATAAAAAAACGGTATTAGGTAATGAAAAAACGGGCCCTTAAGCCCGTTTTTTTACTTTATCGTCTTTTAAAAGTCAGAATTCAAACGCACGACAGCGCGGCGCTCAAACGGGTTAGACTCACCTTTTACAGGAGCGGTTCTGTCGCCCATTGGTACGATCCGAACGCGGTTCGCCAAAACGTCCCGCTCTTCCAAAGCGCCTAAAACGGCTTCGGCGCGATTATCCGAAAGCTCAAGATTGGCTTCACTTGTGCCAACGGAATCGGCATAGCCGAGAATTTCAAGCTGGGCCACATCACAGCCCTGATAGGCCATCGCAATATTGTCCAGAACGCCTGAAGCGGACTCGTCAAAATCGGCGCTTCCAGTGTCAAAGAAGACAGCGTAGCTCTGGGCGGCGCAGGCTTCAGTGCCCTCCATACCCATTTTATCTTTCATCGTCGCACAGGCGCTCAAGCCAAGGGCAAGCGACAGGGCGGCAGTTGCGGTCAGAATATGTTTCATGAATTCTCTCTCTCTTTACATCAGAATTTGCTCAGTTCAGCCCGTCATGGACTTAAGATTAAACCCGTTTAACGCTATATCGTTCCCGATTTCGCCTTTCCTTAAGACTAGCCCGGTTGAAAAAACCCCGTTAAGACGCCCTCATGTCACACAATACATTCGGCCAACTTTTTAGATTTACAACTTGGGGCGAGAGTCACGGCCCGGCTATTGGCTGCGTCATTGACGGGTGCCCGCCGCGCCTTTCCCTGACCGAATCCGACATCCAGACCTTTCTCGATCAACGCAAACCCGGCACATCGCGTTTCGTCACCCAAAGACGGGAACCGGATGCGGTCAAAATCCTCTCCGGAGTCTTTGACGGCCAAACCACGGGGACACCGATTTCTCTGATGATAGAGAACACCGACCAACGTTCCCGCGATTATTCAGACATCAAAGACCGATACCGCCCCGGTCATGCGGATATGACCTATGACGCCAAATACGGCATTCGCGATTATCGCGGCGGCGGGCGTAGCTCTGCCCGCGAAACGGCCAACCGGGTCGCGGCAGGCGCCGTTGCGCGAAAAGTTCTGGGCGAAAAGATTCAAATCCGCGGCGCGGTTGTGCAAATCGGAGAGAAAAAAATAAATCCTGAAAATTGGGATTGGGCGCAAACAACGCAAAACCCGTTTTGGTGTCCCGACCCGCAAGCCGCCAAAGACTGGGAAGGCTATCTCGACTCAGTCCGCAAAGACGGCAATTCCGTCGGCGCTCTGCTTGAAATCCGGGCCTCCGGCGTGCCTGCTGGCTGGGGCGCGCCAATTTATGGCAAGCTCGATTCTGACCTTGCCATGGGGATGATGAGCATCAACGCGGCCAAAGGCGTCGAAATCGGCGCCGGCTTTGCAACAGCCGCCATGTCGGGCGTCGAAAACGCGGATGAAATGCGCGCCGGCGAAAACGGCCCTGACTTTCTCTCAAATAAATCCGGCGGGATTTTAGGCGGCATTAGCAATGGCGATGAAATCGTTTGCCGCATTGCGATAAAGCCGACCTCCTCCATGATGCAAAAGACCCGCTCTGTGACCTCCAAAGGCGAAGAGATCGACGTCCAGACCAAAGGTCGCCATGACCCCTGCGTCGGCATACGCGGCGTTCCCGTCGCCGAAGCCATGATGGCTGTGGTGCTCGCGGATCATAAGCTCCGGCATCGGGGTCAGATAGGCTAATTCAGAGCTTCCAAAAAACTGAGTTTAACGCGGCCCATTCCCATTAATTTAACTTATCGCGCCTAGTCTGATGGCATGTTTGCCTGCCGTCTCATCCTATCCATCGCTTTACTCTTGGGCTTTTTTCAGTCCGCAGGAGCCACGCCTGCCTGCGAAAATGTGGATGATGTTCTGGAAACAGTTTCTCTTCTTCGCAGTGCTAAATTCCTCGATAATGAAACACTATATGACGACACTATATATGGGTTAGAAACAACTCTCTCCCGAATTTCCCTCCCTTCCCTTCAGCCCGAGCCTTTCCGTGAGGCCTTCCCTGACGAAAGCCGGGCGCTCTTTATTTATATATCTAATCTTCGGCAAGCCGTCGCCCATGCGGGAGCGGGTTATGATGACGAGGCTCTGGGCATTTTGAAGGACTCTAGCCCGGCTATAATTTCACAAAGTTTGCTGACCCTTAATGGGTATTGGAATTGTACAAATAGCGAGATAGCAAACGAAATAGAGGGACCGCTAAATAATGATAACACAGTTAGAAAGGGTAAGGCCCTCTCAGCTAGCGAAACCGAAAAGGGCCTTTCGACATCTCTCACATCCGGAGACATTCCGTCAGCAGAGAAAGCCAGCCCCCGCACTTTACCAAAATCAATCAGCAACGGGCCGAGCCTCGACATTAAGGGCCGTCCCCTCTTATTCTTCTCAATGGTGCTTCTTGTCATAGCCCTGATTTATGCGGGACGGAGATACTCCAGACGTTCCCGGCTACGCGATCACCGCCATCTTATCCATCGGGATGCAGCGTTTAAAATCGGCAAAAAACACTATCAAATGACGATCATCGACATCACGCAAAAGGGTCTGAAATTCAAACATGACGGGCTTATTAAACGGCAGCGAAAAATCCGCATTGATTTGAACGGCGATTGGTTTACGTGCCGGTTGGTCTGGAAAAACGACAATTTTGCCGGGGCACAGTTTAAGAATACACTTAGTGACGCAACCTTTGAGGCTATACTCAAGGGTTCTTAAAACGGGGGAGAAGACCCGCCCGTAAGACGGCCGTTAAACGTCTCTATTTATATCGGGGAATAATAGAAAGGGTCAGACATTCATCCCCGCTTATTGATTTTAAAAGCCCAACTTTCTCAATCCCTTATAAAATAAAT